>Ga0207684_10000246_pt1 | contig 81541 bp, 87 predicted proteins | sample KBSK5501metaG_FD_184342 | JGI IMG/M metagenome (GOLD analysis project Ga0207684, IMG submission 184342) | Corn, switchgrass and miscanthus rhizosphere microbial communities from Kellogg Biological Station, Michigan, USA - KBS K5-50-1 metaG... | ecosystem: Host-associated > Plants > Roots >...
GCTGGTCAGAGGTAAGCGAGAACCACTGGGGTCGACCAAAGATAAGGAGGGCGCCATGAGCGCTGTGGTCGGCATTGATGTGGGTGCGTATAAGCACGCCGCTGCGGTGTGCAGATCGGGAGAACGGGAAGCCGAGCGAAGTGTGTTGAGGCTCACCGCCGACCGCTCTGGGTTCGATGAGCTGGAGCATTGGCTGGAGCGACTGGGTCCGGTGGAACGGGTGGTACTTGAATCAAGCGGGCACTATTACTGGCCGCTGGCCAGTCACCTCCACCGGCGCGGCTACCCGGTGGCGGTGGTCAATCCGCTGCGCGCTAAATACTTTGCCAAGAGCCGTTTACAGCGGAGCAAGTCGGATCCGGCTGATGCCCGCACACTGGCGGCGTTGGGTATGAGCGAAGAACCGCGGGTCAAGGACCCCATGCTGGGAGCGGAGGCCAAGGAGGCAGCTCGTTTTTGGGGCGGCCTGGTCAAAGAGCAAGGACAGGTCCGCCAGAAGCTATTGCGGCTGGTGGAGATTGGCTTCCCCGAATTGAAGGAGTGCTTCGAAGACCCCCTCTGCGAGACCGCACTGGCGGTCCTCCGAGAGGCGCCGACGGCGCGAGCAGCTGCTCGCAAAAGGGTCTCGAGTCTGGCTGATACGACCAGGCCAGGAGGTCGGCGTCGATTGGGGGAGAACAAGGCCCGCCGACTTCATGAGCTGGCCAAGGAAACCATCGCACCACCTGAACTAGATGCCCAGATGAGCTTTGAGGTGGGGATGCTGATTCAGCAGTTCGACCTGCTTGACAAACAGATCGAGATTGCCGAGCAGCGGGTGGCCGAGGTCCTCGACTCGGAGTTGGCCAGGCGGCTGCAGACCATTCCCGGCGTCGGGCCGGCGCTGGCCGCCACCTTCATCGCCGAGATCGGTGACATCTGGCGCTTCGAAGATTTCGACCAGCTGGCTTCCTATGCCGGCATCCATCCCAAGGAGCAGAGCTCCGGCACCAAAGGCCAGAACCCCGAGACCAGCTGGCACATGGCCAAGACCGGCAACGCCTATCTCCGCTCGGCCGCCTACAAAATGGCCGTGGTCGGAACTCAGCACAACCCGGTCATCCGAGCTCACTACCTGCGCAAGCGAGCTCAGGGCAAGAGCGCCATGAATGCCCTTGGTCACGCCATGTCCAAGGCCCTGGCCATCGTCTGGGGCGTCTGGCGCTCAGGTCGCGACTTCGACCCCACCCTCGGAGGCCCCAGGACTTGACAAGACCCTATGGGTTCTAGTCCCGGCCGGCAGGCAGTTTCAATCCTCGTAGAAGCAGGGCGTTGACTGCCACCAGGAGACTCGAGCCTGACATGGATAGCGCGGCGATCTCCGGTCGCAGCACGAGTCCGAACGCAGGCTCGAAGACTCCAGCTGCGATGGGGATCGCGATCGCGTTGTAGCCGACTGCCCAGCCGAGGTTCTGCCGCATCTTCCGAAGGGTTGCCCGCCCGATCGAGATCGCGGTGGCGACGTCGAACGGATCGGAGCGGATCAAGACGACATCGGCGGTCTCGATCGCGACGTCGGTGCCGGCGCCGATCGCCACGCCCAGGTCGGCCTGCGCCAGCGCGGGGGCGTCGTTGACGCCGTCGCCGACCATCGCCACCTTCTTGCCGGCCTGCTGCAGCTCCGCGATCTTGCTTGCCTTGTCGGCGGGGAGGACCTCGGCCATGACCTCCCGGATGCCGAGCTCTCGGGCGATGCGTTCGGCCGTGGCGCGGTTATCGCCCGTCAGCATCACGACATCGACGCCCATGCGTTGGAGTGCCTCAACTGCCTGCCTGGAGGTCGGCCGTGGAGCGTCGCTGATGCCGATCACAGCCGAAGCGCGCCCGTCGACCGCAACCACCACCACGGACCGACCGGCGGTCGCCATCTCGTCACGCTTGGATGCCAATCCATCGAGGCTGACCGCTGCGCGCGCAATCAGCCGCTCGTTTCCGACCGCCACCCGATGGCCGTTGACAGTGGCTGTGGCGCCGTGGCCGGGCACGTTCTCGAAGTCAGTCGCTGCGAGCTCCTGTGCGCCGACCTGCCGCGCCCGCCTGACGATGGCCTCCGCGAGTGGGTGCTCGGAGTCTCGCTCGACCGCGGCCGCCAGGGTCAGGAGCTCCTTCTCGGACAGGCCTTCGACGTGCAACTCGGTCACCTCGGGTTCGCCCTTGGTCAGCGTCCCGGTTTTGTCCATGACGACGACCTGAACCCGAGCCGCCGCCTCGATCGCGGCAGCGTTCTTGAAGAGGATTCCGCGCCTGGCGCCGAGTCCAGTGCCCACCACGATCGCGGTCGGCGTGGCCAGGCCGAGAGCATCGGGACAGGTGATGACGACGACGGTGATGGCGAAGAGGATTGCCTGGCTGAAGGTGCGGCCGGCGAGCAGCCACACGAGCAAAGTCAATGTGCCGCCGACCAGCGCCACCAGCACCAGCCAGAACGCGGCCCGATCAGCGAGCTGCTGCCCGGGAGCTTTCGAGCTCTGCGCCTCCTCGACGAGTCTTACGATCTGGGCCAGTGCAGTGTCCGAGCCCACCTTTGTGGCGCGGGCACGCAGCGTCCCGTTCTTGTTGATCGACCCCCCGATCACCTCCGCGCCCACCGCCTTCGAAACCGGCAGGCTCTCGCCGGTGACCACCGATTCGTCTACCTCGCTGATGCCATCCTCGACTACCGCGTCGACCGGGACCCTGGCGCCTGGCTTGATGAGAAGTTCGTCACCGACCTGGACTTCTGAGGTCGGCACTTCGACTTGCTCGCCGTCTCTGATGACGACCGCCTTCGGCGGGGCGAGACTCAGCAGGGCGCGGACCGCGTCGTTGGCGCCGCCTCGAGCACGCATCTCGAGCCAGTGGCCGAGGAGCACGAAGGCAGCCAACACGGTCGAGGCCTCGTAGAAGACATCTCCGCCTCCACGGAGCGTGACGATGACCGAGTAGGTCCAGCCTGCGGCGATGGCGGTGCCGACCAGGACGTTCATGTCGAGGGTTCGCGCGCGGAGGGCGCTTATCGCGCCGTCAAAGAAGACCCGCGCCGAGTACGCGATCACGGGCAGGCTCAGGATCAGCTGGAAGGCGTCGTCGCGCATCCCAAGGGGTGCCGGAACGCTGAAATGAAGCACCTGGCGGCCGATAAACGACCAGAGCAGGATCGGCACCGACAGAACCGCGGCGACGAGAAAGCGGTTGCGCATGTCTTCGACCATGGCTTCCATGTGATGGTCCGTCACTGGGCCACTATACCTCTGGGGGGTATGATTGACCGATGCCAGGCTACACGAAGGACAAACAGAAGATCGAGACCAGACTCAGGCGAATCGAGGGTCAGGTGCGCGGCATCCAGAAGATGGTTGAGGATGATCGGTACTGCATCGACGTTCTCACCCAGGTCAACGCGACGAGAGCCGCCCTCGAGAGCGTCGCGCTGCAGCTGCTCGCCGACCACACCGAGCACTGCGTGACCGAGGCGATCCGTTCCGGCGGCGGAAAGGCGAAGGTCCGGGAGCTGAATGACGCCGTCGAGCGCTTGGTGAGGAGCTAGGCCGGATTGTTCGTGGTCAACGCGATCCTGCACGCCCTGCAGATCTCGCTCTTCATGCTGTGGGAGGTCCTCTGGCCGCTCGCCTTCGGCTTCCTGCTTTCGGCGATGATCCAGACCGTCGTGTCCAAGCGGGCGGTGGCGGGCGCCCTGGGCAGACCCAACTTGAAGGGCTTCGCCCTGGCGTGCGGCTTCGGCGCAGCGAGCTCGTCCTGCTCCTACGCGGCGGTCGCGGTGGCGAGGGCCCTGTTCCGCAGAGGTGCCAGCTTCGTCAACGCGATCATCTTCGAGTTCGCGTCCACCAACCTGGTCTTCGAGCTGGGCCTTGTCCTTCTGATCTTGCTGGGTTGGCAGTTCGTCGCCGCCGAGTTCGCCGGCGGTCTCCTCATGGCGGCGATCCTCTGGATCCTCTTCAAGGTCACGCTGCGCCAGCGGATGGTCGATGCCGCCAGGCGCCAGGCCGAGCGGGGCGTCTTCGGTTCGACGCACGAGGCCCACGGCGAGATGGACGTGTCGATCACCGATGGGCCGTTTCTTTCCAGGATCTTCTCGCCGCGGGGGTTCACCGCCATCTCGCATGCCTTCTACATGGACCTCAACGCTCTCTATGTGGACCTGGGCCTGGGCTTCCTGATCGCGGGCGCACTCGCGGCCTGGGTGCCGAACAGCTGGTGGCAGGCGTTCTTCCTGACCAATCACCCGACGCTCAACGAGTTCTGGAGCCCGCTGATCGGCCCTGTCATCTCGATGCTCAGCTTCGTCTGTTCGGTCGGGAACGTGCCTTTGGCCGTTGTGCTTTGGAACGGCGGCATCAGCTTCGGCGGCGTGATCAGCTTCCTGTTCGCCGATCTGATCATCCTGCCGATCCTGAACATCTATCGCAAGTACTACGGGGGCCGGACTGCGCTCTACCTGCTGGGCGTCTCGTATGCGGCGATGGCGCTAGCCGGGTTCCTGGTCGGTGGCGCGTTCCAGCTCCTGGGTCTGGCGCCCACCAACCACCACGTCTCCGTCTTCGAGACCCAGCCAAGCTGGAACTACACGACCTTTCTCGATATCGGCTTCTTGGCCGTGATGGCGGTGATGGCGTGGCGCTTCGTGACGACCGGCGGCATCGAAATGCTGCGAGCCCATGCAAGCCGGACGGAGGTAGGGGCGAAGCTGGTCCGAGACCCGGTGTGCGGGATGAGCGTCGACCCGGCCACTGCCACGGTCCACGTTGACTACATGGGCGCTGCGCACTACTTCTGCTCGACCGGCTGCAGAACGAAGTTCGAGAAGGATCCCGTTCGGTACACGACTCAGGTGGCGCGCGTCGAACCCGCCGGCCACTTGAGTCATTCACTTGTGATGGCGGCGACGCCAGGAGGACAGATGGAGAAGCAAACAGCGATCGACCCGGTCTGCGGTATGAGCGTCGACCCCGCCAGTGCGGAATACCGCTCGTTCCAGAAAGGCGAGACGTATTACTTCTGCTCGGCCGGCTGCAAGGAAACTTTCGACAGGGATCCGGGCAAGTACGCCGTCCGCGCGAACACTGGTCCCGGCGTTGATCGCGGATAACCACCTTCGTCCGCTGGCGGACGGCAATCGCATCCCGCTGCTTGGCCTGGGCGTTTGGCAGGTTCCGAACGGACATGCCACCGTCAACGCGGTGCGATGGGCGCTCGAGCTTGGGTATCGGCACATCGATACCGCCCAGGCCTACGGCAATGAGGAAAGCGTCGGCCGGGCGCTGAAAGAAAGCGGGGTGTCACGAGATGAGGTGTTCATCACCACCAAGTTCTGGCCTGGCGCAAAGGACCCCGTCGCGGAGGCCGAGGGGAGCCTGGCCCGGCTCGGCGTCGAGTACCTCGACCTGTACCTGGTTCATGGGCCGCAAGGGGGTCCAACGTGGGCCTGGGGTGGAATGGAGCGGGCTCGCGCACGGGGCTATGCACGATCGATCGGGGTGTCGAACTTCGACGTTCGCGACATGGACCAGGTCATCGCCGTGGCCACGGTGCCCCCGGCGGTGAACCAGGTGCAGCTCAGCCCGTTCGAGTACCGGCACAAGCTGATCGACGCCGCCGAGGGACGCGGGGTTGCTGTCGAAGCCTATAGCCCGCTCGGGACGGGCCGCCACCTCGAGAACGAAACAGTGAAGCGGCTGGCGTCGCGGATCGGCCGCACGCCGGCGCAGGTGCTGCTGCGCTGGGGTCTACAGCACAACCTCGTCGTGATTCCCAAGTCGACCCACCGCAAGCGGATCGAGGAAAACGCGCGCGTCTTCGACTTCACACTCTCGGCCGGGGACATGGCGGAGCTCGACGCGCTCGACGAGACGGGTGGCACCGACCGGGCTCTGGAGGAAAGATGGTGGTGAGCCGCCGGTCCCGTTAGCCCTGCTGCTCGTCGAGGAACGCAAGCGTGACCGCGGCCAAAAGCGGCGAGCTGAAGATGTTGTAGTGGGTGAGTCCGGGAAGTATCGCGAGAGCGTGACCGCCCTTCGGCCGGCCCTCGCCCATCCAGCCGCCGTCGCGCAGCCCGCCATCGAGCAGCTTGAACATTTCGACATAGTGGCTCGGCGGCGCCATGTCGGCGTCGGCCGCGACGATGAGGGTGGGCACCTGCAGCCCACGAACGTCATCCGTGAAGTCGTAGTCCTTCGACATCGACTCCCCGATCTTGTCTAGCAGGCGCGGAAAGTCCTGCGGGCGGGGCGCAACGCGCTGGTATAGCTGGTACATCGATGTGTCCTTCATGACCTCGACGGCGGCCGCGCTCACCTGGCCTTGCTGGGCGCGCATCTCGGGATAGATCGCGTCGGGCCGCGTGTTCGCCGAGACCGCGACAAGCCGCCGGACCTTGTTCGGGTGCCTCACCGCGGCCTGGAGCGCCACCCCGCCGCCGAGCGAGTACCCCACGACGTCCGCCTTCTCGAGCCCGAGGTGGTCGATGAGAGCGGCGACGTCATCGGCCATGAGCCGGACGTCGAGTGGCCGATCGATGTCAGCGGTGCGTCCATGCCCCTGCAGGTCGACCGCGATGACCTGGTGGCGAGCGGCCAGCTGGGGAAGAATCGGCCCGAACATCTCGCCCGACCCGAGCCCACCGTGAAGCAGGACCATCGGTCGCCCGGCGCCGTGCGTCTCGTAGTAGAGATCTATCCCGTTGACCTCGACGTGCTGGCCCTGGCCCATGGTTTTCGTCGTCCATTCGGTGGTCATGCTTCGCTCCTTTGGGTATCGCTCGAAATGAGTTTCAGCCATAGAGACTCCGCCGATGCCGAATAGTCATCGGCTCACTACAAAAGACGATGCAACCTCGGATGGTCCGGACGAAGGCGCCGATTGTCTCGCGGAAACCCCGGATAGTCCGGACTAACCGGGGTCGCATCAGGAGAAGTTACGAAGCCGGGGCCAGACCTCCGCGATCGGAGCGTTCAGCTGGCAGAAGGTCACCGGCGCGCCTTGCTCCAGGCCCTTGACCTGATACGGCACGGTCAGGTGCGTGATGAGGGTTGGTGAATTGCACATCCATACGACCTCCGAAGGTTGGTAATCCACCATCAGAGCGTTGGTCGCGGCGAGGTTGCTCGGCAGCCAGTACCAGTCACTCAGCTGCGGGCTGATGGCGACGGGGCGGACGTCTGCTCTGTCGTAGACGTAAAGGGCCCCGGGCACGCCGTAGTAAGCGGAGATGATGACGGTATCGCTTCGCTGCGATGCCGGGAGACCGTCGTAGATCGTCGTCACCTGCCTCGCGACGTCATCCCAACCCACGCTGTCGGCGAACACCTCATTGATGGTGTCGAGCTTGGTGGCGTGGATTCGATCCGGCGGCGTGACCGGGACGACAAGAAAGAAGAATGTGACGAATTCGAGCGCGCTCGCGATGACGACGGCGATCTCGAGGCCGGAACGAAGCCTCGGACGCTTGATCCGCGAAATCGCGATCAGGCCTTGAGCCATCGCGACCGGAATCGTCCCGGCCGCGTAGTAGGACTTGCCGACGAACAGGAAGAGGACGAGGGGAACCGCGCTCGCGATCGCGATCGGCCGGAGGGCGGGATCGCGAAACAGGGAGATGACGCCCGCCAGCCACAGGGGAAGGAGAAAGAAGAGGTACGCCCCCAGCTCGACGAGATAGACCAGGGGTCCGCCGCCGCCGCTTCGATGGTTGGCGAGGTAAATGAGAGTGGGGAAGCCCTCGGCGACCTGCCAGGCGAGGTTCGGCGCCCAGATCAGCAGCGCGATCGCAGCTGCGATCCACGGATAGCTCGTCCGCAGCGCTGCACGCAGTGAGGGAGTTACGACAACAGCGCCTGCGATGCCCACTACCAGGCCGACGATGGTGTACTTCACCTCGAGCCCGATCCCGAGCGTGACGCCCAGGTAGATCCAGTACCGCGGACGCCGGTCGGTGACCATGCACAGAAACCAGTACATGGCGACCATCCATGTCACCTGGTCGAAAGTCACGGTCTGGAAGACCCAGTTGCTGCCGAGCAGGAAAGGCGCCGCGATCGCTGCCAGCAGCGCAAGTCCCTGGACCATGAGCGAGCCGCCAAGCCGGCGCACATAGAGGCCCGAGAGCACGACGAGGAAACCTCCCAACAGCGACGGGAGCAGGCGAAGCGTCCACGGGCTGATCCCCAGGAGTCCGGTCTCCAGTCGCGCGAGCAGGGGGACGATCGGCGGGAAGTCGACGTATCCCAGCGCCGGATGAAGGCCGCAGGTCAGGTAGTAGAGCTCGTCGGTGTGGAAACCGAGCGTGCTGCTGGTCGCAAGGTGGAGGGCAACTACGAAAAGCGCGGCGGCTCCAAAGACAATCGCGGCCGGCTGGCGAGCTCGAGCCATCACCCGGGTGAGCGCGCGCGCAAATGGGTGCCGACCGCAAACGCCACCGCGATCGTCGCCGCCAGCGCGGGAGCCCAATCGACAAAGCCGCCGAAGCTGATCACCTGCGGGATCGCCTGGAGCACGGCTGACACGACCGCCGGCGATCGCCTGTCCGTGCGAACGCTCGCCAGGGGCGCCAGCGAAAGCAGGACGAGGGCAACCGCGATGGCGTAGGGGAGGGGCCCTTCCCAGGCGGAAACGGCCGGCAAGGATTTGCAGAAACTGGTGCCGTCGGTCGAAGAGCTGCACGTTTCAACGCCGCCGGGCACGAACTGCACCGCAAACGCGAGCACCGAAAGGAGCGGAGCCGAGACCGCGAGGATCAGCACGACCCGGCGACGACCCCGAGCGAAGTAGCCGAGAGCACCGACCGCCAGCGCTACGGGAATGAGAAACACCGCGGCTATGGTGCGCGCTCCAGGGGTCTTGACAAGCCGGCCGCCTCAATGCATACTCGGCATACATACTGAGTATGGTTAGTCGAGAGATTGTCGCTTAAGTACGGGGTGCTGGGGCTCCTCAAGGGGGAGCCGCTCCACGGCTATGAGGTGAAGAACCGCTTTGAATCGATGCTGGGCGGTACCTGGGAAGTCAACATCGGCCAGATCTACACGACCCTCCAGCGCCTCGAGCGCGATGGGCTCGTCCGGCCGGTGGGGCCTAGGGGAGACCGCGGAAAGCAGGAGTACGAGCTCTCGGCCGCCGGCCGGAAAGCACTCGACGAGTGGCTCGCCCAGCCCGACTCCGGCCCCCAGCAGCTGCACGAGGAGATCTACGTGAAGCTCCTTCTCGCGACCCGCATCGCGAACGGCGACCTGCAGGGACTGCTGGCTCGGCAGAAGCGCGCTTACCTGCAGCGCCTGCGGGACCTCAACCGGCTGGAAGAACGGGCGCGTCGTGACGGCCGCATCGACCTGGCGCGGCTCGTGCGCGGCGCATTACTGCACACGGAGGCAGACCTCAAATGGATGGACGAACTTTCTTCAGAGCATTTCGGGGCGGCGGAGCGAGGAGCAACGGAATGACCGAGCTGATCCGTCTCACCGACATCACCAAGGTCTACCAGGGCGGCATCACCGGGGCGCTCAACGGCGTGTCGCTGACGATAGAGAAAGGCGAGTTCACGGCGATCATGGGCCCCTCCGGCAGCGGCAAGTCGACGATGCTCAACCTCGTCGCGGGGCTGGACCGGCCGACTTCAGGCACCGTCGTGGTGGGCGGCACCGACCTCGGCAAGCTCGGTGAGGCAGGCCTCGCGAGGTTCCGCCGCGACCACGTCGGCTTCGTCTTCCAGTTCTTCTACCTGCTCCCGAACCTCACCGCGCTGGAGAACGTGCTCATCCCGGCGCAGCTGAAGGGCAGCGCCGCGGCCGGTCGCGCGCGGGCGCTGCTCGAGCAGCTCGGCATTGAGGACGTCGCCGACCGCTATCCGGCGCGGTTGAGCGGCGGCCAGCAGCAGCGCGTCGCCATCGCGCGGGCCTTGGTCAACAACCCGACGCTCCTGCTCGCCGACGAGCCGACCGGAGCGCTCGACACGCACAGCGGTGAGCAGGTGATGGAGCTGCTCGGCGGCCTGCACCGCGACGGGCAGACGATCCTGCTCGTGACGCATGACGCCAAGCTCGCGACGCGCCACGCCGCGCGCGTGATCAGCGTGATGGACGGGAAGGTCGTCGACGACGCGCGCCTCGAAAGCCCGGACCGGGAGCCCGCGGACGTGATCCGCGTCCGGGGCGAGGAGGCGGCGCGATGAGGGCCGTCTTCATCAAGTCTCTCGCCGACCTCCGCCGGCGGCGCCTCCAGGCCGTCGTGATCTTCGTGACCGTTCTCTTCGCCATGGCCGCGGGCACGACCGCCGTCACCCTCATGTCGCAGACGCGCGACCCATACCAGGTCGCGTTCGAGAAGCAGCGCGGCGCGCATCTGCAGGTGGCGTTCACACCCAACACAGATCCACGGCTGATCGCCGGAACCCCCGCGACGATCGGCGCTTCGGCGGCGGGCGGTCCGTATCCGGTCAGCAGCCTCCAGGTCCGCTTTGGCGACCGGAAGTTCCGGCTGGACACGGTCGGTCGTGACAACCCGGGCGGCTCGGTCGAGGTCCTCCCGATCACGTCGGGTCGCTGGGCGCTTGCCAACGACGAGATCGTCCTGACCAGGTCGTTCTCAGAGTTGAACAGGATCTCGTTGGGCGACCGCGTGAAGGTGACGAGCGTCGCCCAGACGCCCACCCTCACGGTGGTCGGCGAGGTCGTCGACATCGACGAGGGAAGCGCCGACCTGAGCAGCCAGCGAGCCTGGATGCTCCCGGCCGCCCTGCCCGCGCTCACAACTCCGGACTCCGCCTACTACTTGATGGATTACCGATTCGCCACCGACCCCAGCGACGCGCAGCTGAAGACATCGCTCGACCGCATCGGCGCGAGCCTTCCCCCGGGAAGCGTCTCCGGCTCCCTGAACTACATATTGGTCCGCGGCATCTTCAACATCACCAACCAGATCCTCACCGGCGTCCTGCTCGCCTTCAGCGTCTTCGCGCTCGCGGCGACGGTCGCCATCGTCGCTACGCTCGTGACCGGAATCGTGATCTCGGCCTATCGCGAGATCGGGATCATGCGGGCGATCGGGTTCACGCCATACCAGGTGGTCGGGGTGTTCGCCCTCCAGATCGTCATGCCGGCGCTGGGGGCATGTCTGGTTGGCGTGCCGGCGGGGACGCTGGCCAGCCAGCCGCTCCTCGCCAACAGCTCGCATGCCCTCGGGCTGGCCTACACGCCGACGTTCTCGATCGGGCTGGATGTTCTCTTCCTGGCCGGCGGCTTGCTGGTGGTCGCGGTCGCCGCCACGGTGCCGGCGCTGCGAGCGGCGCGGCTCAAGCCGATCGTCGCCATCACGATGGCCTCCGCGTCTCGCGGCGCAGGCGGACGCGTCCTGCGGCAAACCGCGGCACGACTGCGGCTTCCCCGTCCGGTGGTGCTGGGCATCGGCGACGCCTTCGCGCGGCCGCTGCGGGCGATCCTGACCCTCGTCACCGTCTTGCTCGGCGTGTCGACCGTCGTGGTCGCCGTGGGCCTGCCGCGGAGCTTCGAGCTCATCAACAACAGCGAGACCGGCGCCGGCAGGTACCAGGTGGTGGTCGCGCGCAGCAGCGCCGTGCCCGATTCCGACGTGATGCGAACGCTGAGCGCCCAGCCGGAGACCGCGCGCGTCGTCGCGGAGGGGGGCCAGAACGTGCTCGTCCCGGGCGTTGGGGCCCCAGTCAACACGCGGCTGTTCCGCGGCGACTCGTCCACGCTCGGCTACATGGTGATCGCGGGGCGCTGGTTTTCTGCGCCGGGCGAAGTCCTCGCACCGGCGAGCCTGCTCCACGACGCGCACCTCAAGATCGGTGACTCCTTCACGGGAGATGCCAACGGCCAGCCACTGCGGCTCAAGGTCGTCGGCGAGATCTACGACATCAACAACCTGGGCCACTCGCTGTTCATGGACCTGGCGACCATGGCCTCGGTCACCCCGGCAGTCGAGCCCTATCAGTACGACGTCACGCTGACCGGCGGCACCGACGTTGCGGCTTACGTGCGACGGGTCGCCGCCACGCAGCCCGACCTGCTGGACGTTCACGAAAGTGACACCTCGATCATCGCGCCGGTCAAGATCATCGACCTGGTGCTGCTGATCCTCGCCGGCGTCCTGGCTCTCATCGGGGTCGGCGGCGTGTTCAACACATTGCTCCTGAACACGCGAGAGCGAATCCGCGACACGGCGACGCTCAAGGCGCTGGGTATGAGCCCTCGGCAGGTGATCGTGATGGTCGGTGCGTCAGCCGCCCTGCTTGCCCTGGTGGGCGGCCTGGTGGCCATACCCCTCGGACTCTCCCTTCACCACGTCTTGAACGACGTGATCAGCAGCTCCGCCGGCAACGAGACTCCACCGGTCGCATACAACGTGTTTGCGCCGTGGGAGCTGATCGCGATACCGCTGCTGGGCGTGGCGGTCGCGATGGCCGCGGCCCTGATCCCGGGTCGATGGGCGGCGCGAACAAACGTGGTCGAGGTCCTTCGCTCGGAATGATCGAAGCCAGCTGGGCACGCACTGGTCGAGGCTTCGCCTGGGCGTACGGAGGCCTGGCGATCGTGGCCGGCGTGCTGGTCACCGTGGTCAGTGTCGGCATCCCTTCCACAGATGACCTGGCCAAGCACTATGCCTATATCCGCGAGATCTGGCCGGCACTGTACATCTCATTTCTTCTGTTCATGGCTGCCTTCCTTTGCCTTGTTCCAATCGGCCTGGTGCTGCGCGAATTCTTCGGCCGTCGCATTCGCAGCGAGCTGCTCTACGCCTCGTTCCTGGCTGCGGCGATCGTCGGTGTGCTCTGGATGCTGGCGCAGGTTGGATCGGCCCAGGCAGTGGCGCGTGACAGTGCTGGCCTCAGCGCCCAGGATTTGAAGGTCCTAGGGCTTTCGTCGGGCATCTGGTCCGGCGTGATCAACTGGCTGCAGCGCGGCTTTCTTCTTTTTGCCAGCCTCGGTACGTACTGGACAGGCCGCATCGCATTGCAGCAACGATCGCTGCCATCTGGTCTTGGCTGGTTGAGCATTGTTCTTGCAGTCCTCTACTGGCTCGGCCTGGCCAACCTTGTCCTTTTGGACCTCGGGGCCTCTGTGTCAGGCCAGTTCGGGTCGATCCTCGTCGCGTCGGGTTCCATGGTCGCATTGGCATGGGCGGCCTGGCTTGGCTGGGTCATCGGCAAATCAGGTCGCCCAGCCCTGCATGCAGACTAATTCCGCCCGTTGAAAGCGATGAACCTTCAGCGACTTAGATGCCGATCGACGGCGGATTGTCTGACATATGCCCGTCCCGATAGGCACCGCTGGCGCCAACGGTGCGTATGGCGGCCGATCGATGCGCCTCGTTGGCGCCAACGGTGTGAAATTCCGAGCTCCGGGACCGATGAGATTGGGCCGGCGGCATAGTCTTACCTTTCGATCATGAGCAAGCTCACCGAACAGCTGAAAGACGTGCCGCCGGCCGTGCGCCCCAACGTCCAGGCGGCGATCAAGATGGTCAAGGAAGTCGCGCCAACCGCTGCCGAGGTCGCCTACGAGATGGCGCCCCCCCGCTCGCGCAGCATGATGTGGAAGCTCGTCCGCTACGCGGTCGACGGGGAGAGCGTGGTCGGGATCGGCACCTTCACGAATCACTCGGCGCTGTACTTCTTCCGTGGCGTCGAGCTGGACGATGACAGCGGCCTCCTCGAAGGCGGAGGCAAGCTGATGCGTTTCATCACCCTCAGGTCGCCGGCCGACGCCGAGCGCCCGGCGGTCAAACGGTTGGTCCGAAAAGCGTTCAAGCACGCGACCGGCGACTAGCCGTCCCTAGAGTGGGGTGGGTGAAGGTCACCCCCGCCCGGCCGCCGGCAGCCCCCCAGCGGCCGCACGTCCTCGAGGCGCACGGCGACCGCCGCATCGACCCCTTCTACTGGCTGCGGGAGAAGGACAACCCCGAGGTGATCGCCTACCTGGAAGCCGAGAACGCCTACGCCGACGCGGTGATGGCCGGGTCGGCCGAGCTCCAGGAGAAGGTGTACCGGGAGATCGTGGGCCGCGTCCAGGAGACCGACTACTCCGCGCCGACCTTCTACAAGGGCTGGTGGGGCTACACCCGGACGGTGGAAGGCCTCGACTACGAGATCCACTGCCGCAGGCGCGGCAGCATGGAAGCTCCCGAAGAGGTGATCCTCGACGCCAACGAGCTTGCGAAGGGCCATGAGTACTTCGAGCTCGGCTACGTCGACCACAGCCCGGACGAGAGGCTGCTCGCCTACGCAGCCGACTACACGGGTTCGGAGCGGCACGAGCTTCGCTTCCGCGACCTGGCCGCTGGCAGGGACCTGGACGACGTGCTGCACGGCGTGTACTACGGCTCGGCCTGGGCGGCCGACAACCGGACGTTCTTCTACACCCGGACCGACTCGGCGGTGCGTCCGCACCAGGTCTGGCGCCACCGGCTGGGCACTTCCGCCGAGCAGGACGTCCTCGTGCTCCAGGAAGACGACGAGCGCTTCGAGATGAGCGTCGAGCCTTCGAAGAGCGAGCGGTTCATCTTCGTCACGAGCTCGAGCCAGGTATCGAGCGAGACCCGGTTCCTGCGCAGCGAGGCGCCCGAGGAGGAGCCGGTCCTGATCGAGCCTCGCCGGCCCGACATCGAGTACTCGGTCGACCACCAGGAAGACAGCTTTCTCATCCTCACCAACGACGGCGCCATGAACTTCAGGCTGATGGCCGCGCCAACGTCGAGCCCGGGCCGGTCGTCGTGGACGGACGTGGTGCCCGAGCGCCCCGGCGTACGGCTCAACTTCACCGACGTGCATCGAGCTCATGTCGTCTTGGGCCAGCGCTCTGACGGACTGCAGCGGCTCGAGGTGCTGAGCTCGGGAACGGGCGCCCTGCACCTTGTCGAGCAGCCCGACGCCACCTACACGGCCTACCCGGGCTCGAGTCCGGACTACGAGAGCCGGGTGATGCGCTTCTTCTACACGTCGCTGACTGCGCCCTGGGCGGCGGTCGACTACGACATGGAGACGCGCGAGCGGACGGTCGTCAAGGAGCAGCCGGTCCGTGGCGGCTACGACCGCGACGACTACGCCACGGAACGTCTGTGGGCGAACTCACACGACGGAGTCGAGGTCCCGATCTCGCTGGTCTATCGTCGTGATGCCAGACGCGACGGAGCGCCGCTGCTGCTCTACGGCTACGGCGCGTACGAGCAGTCGAGCGACCCCATGTTCGACTCCAACCGGCTGAGCCTGCTCGACCGTGGATTCGTGTTCGCGATCGCGCACGTGCGCGGTGGCGGGGAGATGGGGAGGGAGTGGTACGAGAACGGCCGGCTTCTCCGGAAACGCAACACCTTCGAAGACTTCATCGCGTGCGCCCAGCACCTTATCGCGCAGCGGTACACGGTGCCGGAGCGCCTCGCGATCCGTGGACGGAGCGCGGGTGGACTGCTGATCGGCGCCGTGCTCAGCATGCGGCCCGACCTGTTCGGCTGCGCGGTGGCGCAGGTGCCGTTCGTCGACGCCCTCACCACGATGCTCGACGACAAGCTCCCCCTCACGGTCAACGAGTACGAGGAGTGGGGCGATCCGCGGCAGCCCGATTACTACCGCTACATCAAGAGCTACTCGCCCTACGACAACGTGCACCCAGCGGAGTATCCGGCCATCCTCGCGACTGCCGGCCTGAACGATCCGCGGGTGTCCTACTGGGAACCGGCGAAGTGGGTCGCGAGGCTGCGGACGTTCAACCGCGGCGACCGCCCGATCCTCCTCAAGACCCAGATGGGCGCCGGGCACATGGGCCCGTCCGGGCGCTACGAGTCGTGGCGGGAGGAAGCCTGCGTCACGGCATTCGTCTTGAGCGAGCTGCGTCTTGACTTGGAGTCGGTGGGGGACTAGGCTAACTGGGTCTGCACACCCATCCGGGTGTGTCCATCTCTGGAGTGTGCTAATGGGCGAGATCAACAAGCTCGGCTTCACCTTCGAGGGTGAAGTGCGCCCATCCGCACACTATTGAGTCTGGTCCGGTAACAGACAGCTAGAAACCAGGACCTCAAAGAAGGACCGTGCGGTTGTTGGGCACCGCGACGGTCCTTTTCTTTTGTCCATTCGAGGTTTCAGGAGTCAGCAATGAGCACCCCGGCGATCGAAATTCAAGGCGTCAGGAAGGCGTTCCACCATCGCGAGCGCGAAGCCGGCGCGCCCTGGTGGCGGCGCGAGATGAAGGACAAGGTGGCCCTGCACGAGCTCGACCTGAGCGTCGTACCGGGCGGCATCACCGGGATCCTGGGCCCCAATGGCAGCGGCAAATCCACGCTGATCCGGATCCTCGGCACGCTGCTGACCCCGGACGCGGGCAAAGCGCTGGTGTTCGGGCGGGACGTGGTCACCCAGCCGCTCGAGGTGCGCCGCCACGTGAACCGCGTCTCGGTCGAGGCCGCGTTCTTCAAGGAGCTCAGCCCGTGGGAGAACATGCTCTACGCCGCGCGCCTTTATGGCACCGGAAGCAAGGGCACGCGCCGGCGAGTCGTCGACATCCTGCGGCGCCTGGGCCTGACAGTCGACGTCCTCGACCAGCCGATGAAGCAGCTGTCGCGAGGTCAGCAGCAGAAGGTCGCGATTGCCCGCAGCTTTCTGACGGCGCCTTCGCTTCTGCTGATGGACGAGCCGACCACCGGCCTCGACCCGCGCTCCAAGAAAGAGGTGCAGACCGTGCTCGAGACGCTTCGGGCAGAGCGAGACATCACCGTCCTGCTTTGCACCCATGACATGGACGAAGCGGCTGCGCTCTGCGACCGGGTGTTGATGATGGACGGCGGTCGCGTGCTCGCTGATGCGACACCTGACGAGCTGTGCCGCCGGTTCGACGGCGAAACGCTCGAAGACGTGTTCATGCACCTCACCGGCAAGACCCTCGCGGCCGAGGAAGAGGAAAAAGAGGCGGTGGCGACGTGAGCGTGGGAATCCAGCATGCTGAGCTGAACGCGCTGTTCGGCTTCGTCGAGCGGCAGGCGCACGTGATCAAGCGTTATTGGGTCTGGGAGCTCGTGTGGCTCTTCTACAGCCTGGTCAGCGTGCTCTCGATCGGCTTCCTTGCGTCGGGCCTGGGCTCGCTCGGAGTGGCGAGTGGGTCGTTCGACCTGCGCCGCGCCCAGCTCTACCTGTTGATCGGTGCGCTGCTGTGGGGCTACCTGTCGCTGGTCTTCATGGAAGCGGCCTACGCCATCTCCTGGGAGAGGTGGGAGGGGACCATCGAGTACACGTTCATGGCGCCCGTGCGCCGGGTGACCCACCTGATGGGGATCTGCCTCTTCGCGATCGGCTACGGCCTGGCGCGCACACTCGTGGTCTTCATCGTCGCCGCGTTCATGTTCAACCTCGACTTCTCACACGCCAACGTCGTCGGCGCGCTCGCCGTGCTCGCCGCCTCGACCCTGCCCCTGATCGGGCTCAGCATCCTGACCGCGGTCTTGCCCCTGCTCTCGCCCCAGAAGGGTGAGCAGATGTCAATTGCGCTCCAGGGCTTCCTGCTCCTGGTCTCGGGCGTCTACTACCCGCTCACCGTGCTGCCCCTACCGATGCAGGTCGCAGGCGCCGCGAGCCCGCTGACCTACGCCCTGGCAGGCATCCGCTCGAGCCTCCTGGAGGGAGCCGGGCTGCGAGAGGAGCTGCCCACGATCGCCGTCCTGCTGGGCATGGGCGCGGTCATGGTCCCGGCCAGCGTCCTGGTCTTCGGGTGGGCCGAAAAGCGGGCCAAGCGGCTCGGCCTGCTGAAGCGAAGCGGGTAAAGAGAAGTAAGCGAGGAATCCTCGCCGGGGCCGGCTCGACCCAAACTAATGTTCGGCACTATCACATTTCGACCCCATATTTAGGGGACTGCCTGGTGGCAGGCACCACATGATGGGCCAGGTACCCGATTGTGCCCATCATGGCTCGCTACATCTTGTGGTAAAGGTATTGACAGGCTCAACCGCCGTTGTTACTGTCTGCGGCGAATCGCGGTGATCAGTGGGGAGAAGTGGTGAATCCGGCAAACATGGAACCATACGTCGCACCCTACGTCCAAGTAAGGCACGCCATACACCTTCTCTACGCCACTTCCCCCCGCTGCCGCGATGAGATGTACGACCTCGGCCTCAACCACCGTTTCGACAAGCACGGGAATCGCCTTCCACTCGAGCTCCACGGGTGCGGCTGCAGCCTTTGTGCCCGCAGGCAGCGCCGCGTCCTACCGCTGGGGTCCCCGCGCCGAAGGCGTGGGAGCCTGTGAAGCGTGTTCACGGGAGCGCATCGGGTGAAGGTGGACGACAAAGGGCGGCTGGCGATTCCCGCTCAGTTCCGCAAACAGCTGCGCGAAGGGAGCTTCGTCTCAGTGAGCCAGGACAACGTCCTGGCAATCTATCCGCCCGAGCTTTGGTCCGCCCTCGCCGACCGGCTGCAAAGCCCGCTGCCGGGTCCCGACCAGCGGGCGCTGGCCCGCACGCTGTACTCGATGTCGGCCCCGTTCGAGCCGGACGGCCAGGGCCGGATCAGCCTGCAGCCGGAGCAGCGCCGCCTGGCGGCGATCGAGACTCCGTCTACCGTGGTGGTCATTGGGATGGGTTCGCGGGTCGAAATCTGGCCCGAGGCGCGATGGGACAGCTACAGCGCAGACGCGCAGCCACGCTTCACCGAATTCGCTGACAGGGTCATTTCCAACTAGCAGTCGGCACGTACCAGCACTTTCACAAGAGGTAATAGAGCTGCTCCAGCCCCGAGCGGGCGCGGTCGCGATCGACTGCACCCTCGGGCAGGCGGGCCACGCCCGCCAGATCCTGGAGAGGATCACACCTGGCGGGCGGCTGCTCGGGATCGACCGCGATCCCGCCGCGGTCGAGGCCGGCCGGGAGTCGCTGGCAGAATTTGGTCCCGCGGCCGTTGTAACACGCGGGCCGTTTTCCGAGCTTGGCGCGATCGCATCACAACACGGTTTCGTGCCGGCCGACCTGGTCCTCTTCGACTTCGGTCTCTCCAGCAGCCAGATCGACGACCCCGGGCGCGGTTTCAGCTTCCGCGCCGAGGGGCCGCTCGACATGCGCATGGACCCCGACTCAAGACTCACCGCGGCGAAGATCGTCAACGAGTACGACGTCGCGGAGTTAGAGCGGATCCTGCGGCAGTACGGCGAAGAGCGTTGGGCTCGCCGGATCGCTCAGTTCATCGTGGCGCGGCGCCCGCTTCGCACGACACGCGACCTGGCCCAGGCCGTCGAAGCCGCAATCCCGCGACGAGCCTGGCCCCGCGACATCAACGTCGCGACGAGGACGTTCCAGGGCATCCGCATCGCCGTCAACGACGAGCTCGGCGAGATCGAATCAGGACTCGGAGCAGCTCTTTCGACACTCAAACCCGGTGGTCGTATGGCGACGATCAGCTTCCATTCCCTGGAAGACCGCTTGGTCAAGTCATTCTTCAACGTCGAGTCCAAAGACTGCATCTGCCCACCCCAGCAGCCAGTCTGCACCTGCGGCCACCGGGCCACCCTCCGCATCGTCACCCGCCATCCCGTGCGGCCCTCCGAAGAAGAGGTGACCGCCAACCCCCGCGCCCGGTCCGCCCGCTTGCGGGTCGCGGAACGAATCTGAATCCACAAGTCCTGGTGGCCGGCTAACCCCTCCGGCCACCAGGCGCCATTTCCGTTCCCCGCTTGCCGGGGAAGGTGGCCCGGCCCGACGGGCCCGGCCGGATGGGGAGAGCCAAACCACGAAAAGGATGAGGTCCACGTCTTGACATCGACCCGCATATTGGCCCGACGGCGCCTGGGCACGACCGGCGCCGCGCCCCATGTCACCGCCCCGCCACGGCGGCGACGGCGCACGCGTGGATTCGTGCAGGTCGCAAGCACGGTCGCAGCCGAGAGGCTGCACGTGAGCTTGTTCGGCCACGCCTACCTCGGCGTCGGGGCCGTGTTGATCGGCCTTCTCTTCTACCTCGCCATCGCGGCCCAGATCACGGCCTCCTCATACGACATCACGCGGCTGCAGGACCAGCAGCGCCAGCTGATCGCGGAGCAGGACCAGCTCCGCTATCAGGAAGTCACGCTCCACGCGCCGGCCCAGGTGCAGCAGCAGGCTGCGCACAGCGGGATGGCGCGCCTCGTGCCATCGAGCTTTGTCGCCGGCCAGGAGGTGGCCGTCGACCTGACGGCGCCGGTCGGCGCCTCGCCCACGGACACGACTCCGCTGTGGATGCGCGCGGTCGCTGCGATCGTCAACGGCGTCGCCGGCACGCGCGACGTGATGGCGGCAACTAAAAAGTAGTGAGCAAGTACCCCACGAACTCTGCGAGTTCGCGGGGACCCCTATGAGCAGGGCGGTGTCGGCCAGGCGCCCGGGACGCGTTGAGCGTGTTGGCTCGGCTCGGCTTCGGGTGTTCTCCATGCTCGCTGTCGCGCTGGTGCTCGCCGGAACGGTGTGGTCCCGCCTCGCCTACTGGCAGGTGGCGCAGCACGGAATGCTCACGACGGCGGCCCAGGCGCAGTACCGCGAGTTCGTCGAGCTGCCCGCCCTGCGCGGTGCGATCTTCGACCGCAACCTGACCCAGCTCGTCGTCAACACCACCGTCTACTCGGCCTTCGTCTCGCCCGACCAGATCTCGCCGGGCGAGCGCGATGAAGTCGCCACCGGCCTGTCATCGGTGCTCGGCGTGGACAAGACGGCGGTGATGACGACGCTCCAGTCGAGCGCCAAGTTCGCGTACATCCAGCGCCGTTTCGCGAAAACGAAAGCCGACCAGCTCCGCGCGTTGAAGCTCCCCGGCGTCGGCCTGCAGGAAGAGACCCAGCGCTCCTATCTGCCTGGCGTCGGGCAGGGCACCTCACTGGCCGCGAACATGCTCGGCTTCGTCGACTGGAACGGAAATGGAAACTATGGGCTCGAGCAGAAGTATCAAAAGCTCCTGGCGGGAACTCCTGGCTACATCTCGAGCTACCGCGACCTCGCCAACCGCGAGATCGTGCTCGGCACCCACACGCACCAGAACCCGGTCAACGGCTCGGACCTCGTGCTGTCTCTCGACGCCAACATCCAGTACGCGGCCGAGCAGCTCCTGGCGGAAGGTGTCAAAACGGACAACGCGGAGAGCGGCAGCGTACTGATCATGGACCCGGCCACCGGCGGCATCGTCGCGTGGGCCGACTACCCGAGCTACAGCGCAAACGATTTCAACCACACCGACCCCGCGGCCTTCAAGGACAACGTCCTCAGCTACGTCTACGAGCCAGGTTCGGTGATGAAGGTCGTCACCCTCTCGGGTGCGATGAACGCCGGCGCCATCGCGCCGGACACGGTGATCAACGACCCAGGTGTGCTCAGCGTTGGCGGTTATCGCATTTACGACTGGGACCGCCGCAACCACGGCAACATCGACTACACGTACGTGCTCGCGCACTCGCTCAACGTGGGTGCGATGAAGGCCATGCAGGCCGAGGGGCATGATGCCTTCTACAAGAACCTCCAGGCGTTCGGCCTGACGCAGCCGAGCGGCGTGGACGTCAGCGGCGAGAGCTTCGTCCCTCTGCCGTCGGCCTCGACGATGGCGGACTCGCAGTACGCCACGGCGTCGTTCGGCCAGGGGATCGACGTGAACATGGTCCAGATGCTCTCCGCCGTCAACGTCGTGGCCAACGGCGGGAAGTACGCGCCGCCGCATGTCGTGGAGCGCGTCGGCACGCAGGTCAACCCCGTCCTGCTGCAGCCGCAGCGCCAGGTGATCAGCCCCGACACCGCGGCCAAGATGACGGCGATGATGGAACAGGTCGTGCAGAACGGCTCGGGTTCGCTGGCGCGCGTCCCCGGCTTCGCCAAGGACCAGACCGGCAAGACGGGAAGTTCGCAGATCCCAGTCAACGGTCAATACACGCAAGACGTGTGGACGTCGTACGTGGGCTTCCTGCCGGCCCAGCATCCGCGCTTCACGATGCTGGTCGTCGTCCGCAAGCCGCACTACCCGGGATCAGACCGCGACTGGACCCTGAACGACGGCTACCTCACCGCGGCGCCCATCTGGCAGAAGATCGCGCAGGCCATGGTCGTGGACTGGCACATAACACCGGACCCTCACTAATAAGCGCGGGTGAGATCTGCGGATCTCCGCCCCGGAATGAATCCGGGCTACGGCTCCACTTAGTGTTGATAGCGATGGTGGCCAAAAACACGTTACTGAATACATGAGGCTGAGCCTCCTCGAGATCCTCGAGGCGACCGGCGGCGGCGAGGTTGGCGGCACCCAGGTCGGCGAGACGTTCTCCACGTTTCACACCGACTCGCGCGAGGTGAAGCCCGGCGGCCTCTTCTTCGCCTTGCGAGGCGCGGCGACTGACGGCCACGAGTACGTCGCCGACGCGATCTCGCGCGGCGCGGCCGCGGTTGTTGTCCAGAGCAAGGCTGAATTGCCGCCGGGCGTGGTCGAAGTGCTCGTCTCCGACACGTGGGCCGCGCTCTTCTCAGTGGCGGCCCACGCGCTCCGCCGCGTGCAGCCGCTCGTCGTCGCGGTCACCGGCAGCAACGGCAAGACGTCGACCAAGGAGATGGTCGCCGCCGTCCTTGCGCAGCACTTCAACGTCCTGCGCACCCAGGGCAACCTGAACACCGAGACCGGCGTGCCCCTCACGATCCTCAGCCTCAAGCCGCATCACTCCGCGCTCGTGCTGGAGATGGGCATGCAGCGCGCCGGCGATATCGGCCGACTCGCCGCGCTCGCCCGGCCGGTGATCGGCATCGTGACCAACGTCGGCGTCGTGCACATCGAGTACTTTCAGTCGCGCGAGGACCTGGCTCGCGCGAAAGGCGAGCTGGTCGCCGCGCTCCCCGAGCAGGGCCTGGCCGTCCTCAACGCGGACAACCAGTTCTACCCGTTGCTCGCCCAGATGACTTCTGCGCGGGTCGCGAGCTTCGGCGAGGAACGTGGCGATTACCGCGTCGAGCAGTATCGGACGCTGAGCGGCGGGGGGTGCGATTTCACGGTGCGCGGCGTGGAGGTTCGCCTGGCCCTGCATGGGCGGCACCAGGCTCTCAACGCGGCGGCCGCGCTGGCCGCGTGCGAGTTCGCCGGAGTTCCGCTTTCGGCTGGCGCGGCGGCGCTCGCCGACGTGCAGGTCGAGCACCGCATGCAGGAGGTGACGGCGCCCGCCGGATACACGATCATCGACGACGCCTACAACGCCAGCCCCGAATCGATGCTTGCTGCCTTCGACGCCGTCGCGGAAGGTCCGCGCACCGGACGCCTGCTGGCGGTGCTGGGCGAGATGCGCGAGCTGGGGCCGCTGGCCGAGGAATCGCACCGCCGCGTCGGGCAACGCGCGGCCGAGGTGTTCGACGCGTTCCGCGTCATCGACGGAAAGCACGCGCGCGTGATGGCCGAGGCCGGCGGCGCCGAGATCGTGCCCGATCGCGCCGCGGCGGCCGAGTGGGTGCGCCGCAACGCGACGCCGGGAGACCGCGTCCTGGTCAAGGCGTCGCACGGCGTCCAGCTGGACGAGCTGGTAAAAGAGCTGACCTCCGCTTGATCTGGTACCTGTTCACGTTCGTCGTTGCCCTCGCGGTTGGGGCGCTTCTCTACCCCCGGGCAATCGAAGAGCTGCGCCGCATGAAATCGGGCCAGGTCATCCAGGAGGAGCTCCCGGAATCTCATCAGAGGAAGGCCGGCACCCCAACCGCGGGCGGATCCCTGTTCGTGCTGATCGGCATTTCCGGCGGCGTCATCGCGGCCGATCATGCCGGTGCGCTACCCGCGATCGCAGGGCTTTTGGTCGGGGGACTGCTCGGATTCGCGGACGATCGGAGCAAGCTGCGAGTCGGCGCACGAGGCATTCCCGCGCGCCTCAAGCTTCCTGTCCAGGTCTTGCTGGCCGTGCCGGTCGCGTGGCTGGCCACCGTGAACGGTGTGCCGCAGCTCTTCTTGCCGGCGACTCCGTGGTTCGTCTTTCCGTTCGCCATCGTCGCGATCGTGGCCACCGCGAATGCGGTGAACATCACCGACGGCATGGACGGCCTGGCCGGCGGCCTGTCGGTGATCGCGATCGCCGCCGTCGCGTTTCTGCTTCCCGGCTCACGCCCAGGCGAGCGGCTCGTGGCGGCGGCGCTCTGCGGAGCCGTGGTCGCGTTCCTGATCTTCAACCGGTATCCGGCTCGCGTCTTCATGGGCGACACCGGATCGCTTGCGATCGGGTACGCGCTGGCGGCGATGGCGATCCAGCAGGGATTGCTCCTGCTCCTGCCGATCGTCGCCCTGGTGTTTGTACTCGAGACCCTCTCTGTCATCATTCAGGTGGCTTACTTCAAAGCCACCGGCGGCAGACGCGTCTTCACCATGACCCCGATCCACTACACGTTCCACCACGAGGGTTGGTCAGAGAACCGCATCGCGCTCACGTTCTGGGGCGCGGGGCTGGTTTCGGCGATCGCCGCGATTGCTCTCGTGCGTCTGCACGGTTGATCGCGCTCGTCGTGGGCGCGGCGCGCAGCGGCGTAGCGCTCGCGTTGCACCTCACCGCCGAAGGCCAGAACGTGCGCGTCGTCGACAGGAAGCCCGCCACGGACCTCGAGTCGACGCTCCGCCAGATCCCATCCGGCGTCGAGCTTCGACTCGGCGGTTACGACGCCAGCGCCCTGGATGGAGTCGACGTCGTCTACGCGAGCCCCGGCGTGCCCTGGGATTCCGACTTCCTCAACCAGGCGCGGGCGAAGGGCATCCCGGTCTCGAGCGAGATGGACCTGTTCCTCAAGCTCTGCAAGGGCACGGTGGTCGGCATCACGGGGACCAACGGCAAGACGACCACGACGGCGCTGACAGGCGCGGTACTTTCGGCGGGCCAGCGACCGGTCGTGGTCGGCGGCAACATCGGAGACACCGTGCTCGACCGCGTGGACGAGATCACCCCAGAGCACTGGGTCGTGCTGGAGCTGTCGAGCTTCCAGCTCGAATCAGTCGAGCGGCCGCATATGCACGTCGGCGTGATCCTCAACATCACGCCGGACCACCTCGATCGTCACAGGACTTTTGAGCGCTACGTCGACCTCAAGGCACGCGCGATCGAGGATGCGGACTATGCGGTGCTCAACGGTCGCGATGCGGTCGTGCGCGATCTCGCGCCGCGTGCCCGCGGCGAGGTGGTGTGGTTCGACCAGCATCAGCCCCTGCCGCGGATGCCGCTGCCCGGCCGCCACAACGTGGAAAACGCACTCGCCGCGGCGGCAGTGGGACGCATCGCGGGTCTTCCCGACGACGCGATCAACGAGGCGATCCGCTCGTTTCGCGGTGTGGAGCACCGGCTCGAGCTCGTCGGAGAGTGGGCCGGCGTGCGCTGGTACAACGACTCGAAGGCGACCAACCCTGACGCGGGTCGCGTCGCGATCAACGCGTTCCCGGGAGCGCCCTTGATCCTGATCGCCGGCGGCTACGGCAGCGGCTTTGAGCTCAGCGACTGGGCTAAAGACGTGCTGGCCAACACGGAGGCCGTGATCCTCATCGGCGCGTCCGCCGACCAGCTGGCGGAGGAGCTGCGCGAGCACCCGAAGGTCATCCGCGCGCAGACCCTGGACGAGGCGGTGGCGATCGCCGCCAGCCTGGCGCGCCAGGGCGGCGTCGTCCTCCTGAGCCCCGCCTACAAGAGCTTCGACATGTTCAAAGACTTCGAGGACCGCGGCAACCAGTTCAAAGAGCTAGTCCGCAAGCGGTTTGCGGCGTGAGCACCACGACCCGCGAGCGTCCACAGCCCGATCGGCTGCTTCTGTTCACGACCGTTTTGCTGTGCGCCGCGGGCCTGGTCATGGTGACCAGCGCAAGCGTGGCGTTCGCCTACAACCAGCACCAGTCGACCTTCTACTACGCCGAGCGCCAGGCGGCCTGGCTTGCGATCGGCTTCGTCGCCCTGTTCGTGCTCGCTCGAATCGATTACCGTCGCATCCGCCCCCTTGCGCCTGCGGGCGCGGTCGCGGCCGTCATCCTCATGCTGCTCGTGCTCGTCCCGCATCTCGGGGTGACCGTCAACGGGGCGCGCCGCTGGTTCGAAGCCGGGCCGCTGGGCACCTTTCAGCCGTCCGAGCTGGGCAAGCTGGCCTTCGCCGTCTTCGTCGCCCACTGGATCGACCGCAACTCGCAGCGGATGGGCGACTTCCAGCACGTCTTCGTCCCGTTCGCGGCCATGCTCGCCGGCGTCCTCGTCCTCCTGATGCTGGAACGAGACCTCGGCACGGCCGTGGTCACTGTCGCGATCTTTCTCTCCGCCTACTGGGCTGGCGGCGGCCGCCTGCGCCACATCATCCTGCTCATCGGCGCGCTCAGCCTCGGGTTCGTGGCCGTCACCCTGCTCGAGCCGTACCGATTCGCCCGCCTCACCGCGTTCAAGAACCCGTGGGCGGACCCGCTCGGCGCCGGCTTCCAGGCCACCCAGTCGCTGTACGGCCTTGCGTCAGGAGGCGTGTTCGGGGTCGGCATCGGCCACTCGATCGAGAAGTACGGGTGGCTCCCCGAGGCGCACACCGACTTCATCTTCGCGATCATCGGCGAGGAGACGGGACTCGTGGGAACGACGCTCGTTATGCTCGGCTTCCTGGTCTTCGGCCTGCGCGGCTACCGAGCCGCTCTCCGGGCGCCGGATCGTTTCGGCATGGCGCTTGCGGCCTCGATCACGACCTGGATCACCTTCGAGGCGCTGCTCAACATGGCGACGGTGACCAACACCCTTCCCATCACCGGCGTGCCGCTGCCCTTTTTCAGCTACGGAGGCACCGCCCTCGCCACGACCCTGGCCGCGGTCGGGGTCCTTTTGAGCATTGCTCGTCATGGCTCGGGCTCGGCGTTGGGGAACAATCGGAGGTCAGATGAGACTTTTGATCGCTGGCGGCGGGACCGGCGGGCACCTGTTTCCGGCGCTCGCGGTCGCGCGAGCGTCCCGCGCTGAGGATCCGGACGGTGCGGTTCTCATCGTCGGGCGCGCGGGCGGCCCTGAAGAGCGCCTGGTCCCGGAAGCGGGCTTCGACCTCGAGACGGTCCGGGTGCGAGGCCTCGACCGGGACGCGCCGTGGAAAAACCTCGCCCTGCCCGTCCTCGTCCCCCTCGCGCTGCGGTCCGCGCTTCGCATCGTCGACCGTTTCCGGCCGGATGTCGTGCTCGGCATGGGCGGCTACGTGATGGCCCCGGCGGTTGCCGCCGCCAGGATGCGCCGTATTCCTTATGTATTGCATGAGAAGGACGTGCGCCCCGGACTGGCGACGAGGTACTTCGCGGCGAGCGCCGCCGCGGTGTGCACCACGCTGCCCGGGACGGAGGGGCGGCTCAACCACACGCGCGTCGTGCTGACTGGCGTTCCGCTACGCGATGGCTTCGTCCCGCGCAGGCCCAACGTGCCGCCGCGGGTACTGCTCGTCACCGGCGGGAGCCAGGGCGCCCGCCACATCAACGAGGCGGTCTGGTCGGCCCTCGACGGGCTCTGTGCGCGTTTTGAAGAGGTGATCCACGTGGCCGGGGCCCAGGGCGCGGACGGCGTCGCTCGGCATGCGCGCGAGCGCTATCGCGGGATCGCGTTCGCCGATGACATGCCCGCGCTCATGGGCCAGGCCGACCTGGTGATCAGCCGCGCCGGCGTGGGCACGATCGCCGAGGCCACCGCGGTTGGGCTGCCGATGATCCTCGTCCCCGGCACGTTCGGCGGCGCGCATCAGGAGGAGAACGCCGCGGCCATGGTCGAGGCCGGCGCCGCAATTCGCATCCCAGACGATGGGCTGACTGGCGAGACGCTGCTGCGCGCGATCGAGAGCCTCGACTTCGACCGGCTGCGAGCGATGGCGAAGGCGTCCGCTGTGGCGGGCCGGCGCGACGCGGCGCTGCGCGTTCTGGCGGTACTGCACGAGGCGGCGAGGAAGTGAAGGTCCACCTGATGGGCGCGGGAGGTGCGGGCGTGTCCGCACTGGCGCGCGTCTTCCTCGCCAGAGGCGACGACGTCAGCGGCTGCGACCTCAAGGAGTCGCAGACCACGGACGAGCTGGAGGAAGCGGGGGTGAGGATCTTCGTCGGCCACGACCCGGAGCATGTGCTAGGGCAAGACCTCCTCGTCTACAGCGGCGCGATCAAGAGGTCACCCGAGCTGGACGCGGCCCGCATGATGGGCGTGACCGTGGTCAGCCGGGCCGAGATGCTCGCCCGCCTGATCAACGAGTCGGATTCGATCGCCGTGGCGGGCACCGCGGGCAAGACAACCGTGACGCACATGCTCGGCCACATCCTCGTCACGGCCGGCTACGACCCGACGGTCCTGGTCGGCGACGGTTCGAGTGCGCGTGCGGGGAAGTCGGAATGGCTGGTCGCCGAGACCGACGAATCGGATGGGACGCTCACGCTGCACCACCCGCAGCGCGCGATCGTGACCAACATCGAGCTCGACCATCCAGACCACTTCCGTGACGTGAGCGCCGTCCGTGATCTCTTCCAGTGGTTCATCGAAGGGCTGCCGAAGGAAGGCCTTGCCGTCCTGTGCGCGGACGACGACCTGGCCCGCGAGCTGAAGCCGAAGTCGCGCAAGGTCACCTACGGCTTTCGCCACGACGCGACCTACCGCACGGAGCCGGTTCGTCCGTTTCCGATCTACCGCGGCGTCGACCTTCTCGGGCACATCAACTTGCGTCAGCCCGGCCGCCACAACATTCAGAATGCGACCGGCGCCGCCGCGATGGCGCTCGAGCTGGGCATCGAATTCGCGGACGTTGCGGCTGCCCTGAAGACGTTTCCCGGCGCGCACCGGCGCCTCGAGTTTCTCGGTGTGTTCCAGGGCGGCGCGGTCTATGACGACTACGCGCATCACCCGACCAAGGTGCGAGCGACCATCGAAGCCGCGCGCGAGCTGCGCCACCGGCGGCTCATCGTCGTCTTTCAGCCACACCGCTACTCGCGGCTCAGCGCGCTCATGCACGACTTCACGCGCGCCTTCGACGGCGCGGACAGGGTCTTCGTGCTCGACGTCTACAGCGCGGGCGAGGACAACGTGTCGGGCGTGCGCGCCTCGGACCTGGCCGACCAGCTTCCAAACGGCCTCTACGTCGGCGACTTCGTCAAGGCGAAGGAGGCGCTCGAGGAGATCGTCGGGCCCGACGACCTCGTGCTGCTGATGGGCGCCGGCGACATCAAAGAGTTGGGCGATGACCTGGCGCACAAGGTCTAAGAAAACGGGGGGATCAAGATCCCCCCGTTGGCCCCCCTCAGCGCCTCCGCCGGTCTGGTGGCAGAGTTCGCGTGTCGTGGCCGGGCGGAGCCCGGCCACGCCGGCGGAGGCGCTGCAAGGATGAGCTGGCGCTCTAGGTCTAGCCTCGCCTGGCTCCGCGGGCTGCCCGGCGTCCGCCAGGACGAGCCGCTGGCGTCCCGGACGTCGTTCGGCATCGGCGGCCCGGCGGAGTTCTTCCTCGAGCTGTCGCGTGCCGACGCCATCGAGAAGGCGCTCGACGGCTGCAAGGAGCGCGACATTCCGTACCTGCTGCTCGGCGCGGGGACGAACCTGCTGATCGCCGACGGCGGCGTCGAGGGCCTTGTCTTACGTGTGACCAGCCGCGAGCACGAGATCGACGGAACGCGCGTGCGGGCCGCGGCCGGCCTGAAGATGATGCGGCTCGCCCGGATCGCGGCCGACGCCAACCTCCGTGGATTCGAGTTCGCCATCGGCGTGCCCGGCACGGTCGGCGGCGCCGTCTACCAGGACGCCGGCTGCTGGGGCAAGGAGCTCCGCGAGGTGCTGGTCGAAGCGGAGGGCTTCGTGCCCGGCGAGGGCAGGAAGACCTGGAGCCCGGCCGCCCTGCAGCTGGGCTATCGCACCTCGGCGCTGCGCGAGGGGCCGTTGAAGGGTGCGCTTGTCGTCTCGGCGACGATCCGGCTCGAGCGCGGGGACGGCGAGGTGGCCAGGGAGACGATGGCCAGGCTCTCGCGCGAGCGCAATGAGACGCAGCCGATCAAGACCAAGAACTGCGGCAGCGTGTTCAAGAATCCGCCCGGCGACTCGGCCGGGCGCCTGGTCCAGGCCGCGGGGCTGAAGGGCGCGCGCGAGGGCGCCGCCGTGATCTCGGCAATGCATGGGAACTTCATCGTCAACGAGGGCGGCGCGAGCGCGGCCGATGTGCGCCGCCTCATCGAGCGCGTGGTCGCCGAGGTCAAGCGTCGGTCCGGGATCGTGCTCGAGCCCGAGGTCGAGATGGTGGGGCGCTGGAGATGAAGCTCGCGGTGCTGCGTGGAGGCAAGTCCGCCGAGCGCGAGGTTTCGCTTCGCTCCGGCGCCCAGGTTGCAAAGGCCATGCGCGGCCGCGGCCATGACGTGACAGAGGTCGACCTCGACGCGCGGACGTGGGACGAGCTGCGCGACGGCGGCTTCGAGTGCGTGTTCAACGCCCTGCATGGACGGCTGGGCGAGGACGGCACGGTGCAGGGAATGCTCGAGCTGCTCGGCTTGCCCTATACGGGCTCCGGCGTCCTCGCGTCGGCGCTGTGCATGGACAAGTCGCGCGCGGGCAAGGTCATAGCCGCGATCGGCCTCCACGTACCCGAGTTCGAGGAGCTGGAAATCAAGGAGGGAGTGGCGGCGGACGTCGTCGAACACCTGGTGTCGCGGTTCGGTCTTCCGCTCGTGGTCAAGCCGGTGCGCGAGGGTTCGACCATCGGGCTCACCATCGCCAAGGACGCCGACGACGTGGCGAGCGGCCTGGTGTTGGCCGGGCGTTACGACCGCCGCGTGCTGGTGCAGCGGTTCGCCATGGGAACCGAGGTCACCATCGGGGTGCTTGCCACGCCCGAGCTCCAGGTCCTGCCGACGCTCGAGATCGTGAGCGACAACCCGGTCTACGACTACGACGCGAAGTACACGGCGGGCAAGTCGCACCACATCATCCCGGCTCGCATCCCGGAGGCCGCGCGGGTTGCCGCGTGCGATTCTGCGGCGCGGGCCTTCACCGAGCTCGGGTGCTCCGGTATGGCGCGGGTCGACATCATCGTCGACACGTTGGGCGCGCCCTGGGTGCTCGAGGTCAACACGGTTCCTGGGCTGACCGAGCTCTCGCTCTTGCCGGACGCCGCGCGCGCGGCAGGCATCGCGTTCGACGAGCTCTGCCAACGGTTGGTCGACCACGCCGTCGGCCGGCACAATCGCCACATCGGACCGGCGGCCCTGTGAGGTTCGAGCGCACCGAGCCGCTGCGCGGCCAGCTGGGGCCTCGCCCCGACAAACCGTCGCGACCGCCAGACGTTCACCCGGGATGGCGCGTCCTCGCGGCGGTCGTGGCCGCCCTCGAAGTGGCGCTGCTGTCGTGGCTGTGGTTCGGTCCTCTCATGGCCGTGCGCACGGTCGATGTCGTCGGCGCGCGGCACATGACCTCGAGCCAGGTCGCCCACGCGGCGGGCCTGGATGGCACCGCCTCGATCTTCTCGATCGACGGAGAGTCCGCTCGGCAGCGGCTGCTGAATCAGGTATGGATTCGCACCGCGACGGTGCAGCCGCAGTTTCCGGGCACGGTCGCCGTCCAGGTGAGCGAGTGGCAGCCGGTGGCGGCGTACCACGCCGGCGCCTCGACCAGGCTTTTCCTCCTTTCGAGCCAGGCCGTGGTGCTGGGGTCGACGAGCACGTCCGCCGGACTCGTGGTCATCCAGGGCCCCGCGGGCAAGGATCCGCGGGTGGGGGACAGGGCGGTCGACCCGCAGCTGCTCACGGCGCTCGTGAACATGCAGCGCACGATGCCGACGCTGATCGGCCAGGACGTGGCGACCTTCATCTTCGATTCCTGCGGGGACCTGACGATGGTGGCTAAGCGCGGCTGGAAGGTTTACTTTGGCCGCGTGCTGACGCCGGAAGAGTTCTCCGCGTTGCGCGACAAGCTGACCGCGTTGAAGGCGATCGCGGGCAACGGAAACGTCGACTACAGCTCGACCGACCTCGAGTACGTCAACGTGATGAACCCGTCCGAGCCCGCCGTCGGCTACAAGTCGCGCGAGCCCGCAACGGCCTCGCCATCACCAGGCGCGACTCCTTCGCCGAATCCGTGCAAGTAATCATCGTCGCGCTCCTGTTCGCGATCCTCGGCGTGATCCTTGGCCTGCTGTCGCCGGTGACCATCCCGATCACCTATGCGCGTTACACGGCCGTCGCGCTCCTGGCGGCGCTCGACTCGATATTCGGGGCTTTCAAGGCGTACATCGCGGGCACGTTCGAGCCGCGCGTTTTCTTCAGCGGTCTGATCACGAACATGACGCTGGCGGGCGGCCTGACCTACTTCGGAGACAAGCTTGGCGTCGACCTTTCGATCGCGGCGATCGTCGCGTTCGGGGTTCGGATCTTCAACAACCTGGGAGCGATCCGCCGCCACTACCTCTAAATGCAGTTGGATTTCGCCCCGTTGGCGCCACCGGGGCGTGTCCGCAGGCCGAATTTCGCCTCGTTGGACCCGGCGGAGCGTTACTAGAGCTAGTCGCGACTTGCGTCCTACCCACAAAATCTTGTGTCGCGCGACTCCCTGAGCCGATATAATCCCGGCAACCCGCCCGCGTCAATCCCCACGTTCCAGGAGGCGTTCCAGCACAGTTTTGTCACGGCGGAAGAAAACCGTCGGTCTCGACCTGGGCACCAGCCGGGTCGCCGTGGTCATCTCAGAGTCGGAAGAGCCGGGAGCTCCGGTGAGCATCCTCGGCGTGGGTGAGAGCCCTTCCGACGGCCTGCGCAAGGGCGTCGTCGTCAACCTCGACAAAACGATCGCGTCCATCCAGGCGGCGACCGTCGCCGCGGAGCGCATGGCAGGCCACCGCATCGAATCTGTGGTCGTCTCTCTTGGCGGCACCCACACCTGGAGCCAGAACTCCACCGGCGTCGTCGCCGTCGCCCACCCTGACCACGAGATAGGCGAGGACGACGTCCAGCGCGTGGTCGAGGCAAGCCGCGCGGTCAGCATCGCCAGCGATCGCCAGGTCATCCACGTCATCCCGCGCGCCTACACCGTGGACGGGCAGGACGGCGTGCGCGACGCGGTCGGCATGACAGGTAGAAGGCTCGAGGTCGAGACGAACATCATCACCGGGGCTCAGACCGCGGTCCAGAACGTCATCAAGTGCGTGCACGGGGCGGGCTTCGACGTCGAGGACGTCGTCTGCGCCGGGCTCGCAGCGGGCGAGGGCGCGCTTACGCAGCAGGAGATCGAGCTGGGCGTGTGCCTGGTCGAGATCGGCGCGGGCACCACCAACGTGGTGGTCTACAACGAAGGCTCCGCAAGGCACCTGGCGGTGCTGCCGGTCGGGGGCAACCACGTGACCAGCGACATCGCCATCGGGCTTCGCACGACGCTCGACGAGGCCGAGAACCTGAAGCTCAACTACGGCCACGCGCTGCCCGACGTGATCGACACCGCGGAGAAGGTGGAGGTCCGTCAGGTCGGCGGCGACCGGATCCAGGCGCTGCCCCGCCGCTTCCTCGCCGAGATCATCGGTCCGCGCATGGTCGAGATCTTCCAGATGGCGCGTGAGGAAGTGCGCAAGTCGGGTTTCGACCAGCTGCTTCCCGCGGGCGTCGTCGTCGCCGGCGGCGGGTCGAGGCTCATGGGCACGATGGACTCGGCGCAGGCGGTGTTCAACACTTCCGCGCGCCTCGGCCAGCCCATCGGTCTCACCGGGCTCGCCGACAAGGCGCACGGACCGTCGTTCGCCGTCGCGGCCGGGCTGGTGAAGTGGGGGGCGCGCGCTCGTGCGGATCACGGCAACACGCGCCAGCCGGTCACCTTCGGCAACACGTATCAAAAAACAGTGAGGTGGCTGCGAGATTTTTTCTAGAGAGAACACGAAAAGCCAACTGGAGCTCGCCATGTCCAGAGCACATTCGAAGGAGGACCACCTGATCGATATGAAAGAGAGCGAGTTGCATGAAGGGCGAGCGAGGATCAAGGTCGTCGGGTGCGGCGGCGGCGGCGGCAACGCTGTCAACCGCATGATCTCGAAGGCCCTCAAGGTCCAGTTCATCGCCGTCAACACCGACAAGCAGGCGCTCGAACGCTGCCAGGCCGACGTCAAGGTCCAGATTGGCAACAAGATCACGCGCGGCCTGGGCGCCGGCGGCGACTGGACGCGCGGCCGCGACGCCGCGGACGAAAGCCGGACCGAGCTGACCGCCGTGGTCCAGGACTCGGACATGGTCTTCATCACCGCCGGCATGGGCGGCGGCACCGGCACCGGCTCGGCCTCCATCATGGCGGAGCTGGCCAAGGAGGCCGGCGCGCTGACCATCGGCGTCGTGACGCGGCCCTTCGCGTTCGAGGGACGGATTCGCAACGACACCGCCGAGGAGGGCATCAAGGCGCTGCGCGGCCAGGTCGACGCGCTCATCGTCATCCCGAACGACCGCCTGGCCCAGGTCGCCAGCTCCAAGACCACACTGGAGGAAGCCTTCCGGATGGCCGACGATGTCCTGCGCCAGGGCGTGCAGGGCATCTCAGACCTGGTGACCCAGCCCGGCGTCATCAACCTCGACTTCGCGGACGTCAAGGCCATCATGGAGAACGCCGGCGAGGCGCTGATGGGAATCGGCCACGGCGCCGGCGACAGCCGCGCCGAGGACGCCGCCAAGCAGGCGGTGTCCAGCCCGCTGCTCGAGACGTCCATCGACGGCGCCAAGGGCATCCTGTTCAACATCACGGCGGGCAAGGACATCACCCTCCAGGAGGTCCAGCGGGCGGCCGAGATCGTGCGCGCGGCGGCAGACCCTGGAGCCAACATCATCTTCGGCGTCGTCCGGGACGACACGATGGCCGGCGAGATCAAGATCACGGTCATCGCCACCGGTTTCGGCGGCAAGACCCAGCAGGAAGCCAGGCAGGAAACGCAGCGTCGTACGATCGAGCGGCCCGAGTTCGGATTGGAGGAGCTCGGCGACATCAACATCCCGGCGTTCCTGCGCAACCGGATGTAGCCACACAGAGGAGAAAACTTGCGTTGCCCGTACTGCGGTCACCACGACCTGAAGGTGGTCGACTCCCGCGACTCGGAAATTGGGGAGGCGATTCGCCGGAGGCGCGAATGCCTGCAGTGCGGGCAGCGTTTCACGACCTACGAGCGCATCGAGACGGTGCCGTTCTTCGTCACCAAGAAGGACGGGCGGCGTGAGGATTTCGACCCCCAGAAGCTATTCACCGGCCTGAAGAAGGCGACCGAGAAGCGCGACATCTCGCCCGAGCGCCTGCGGGCTATCGTGGACGACATCGAGGCGGAGCTCCGGCGGTCGGGCCGGGTTGAGATCCCGAGCGGGGAGATCGGCGAGATGGTGATGGACCGGTTGCGCGACCTGGATGAGGTGGCCTACATCCGCTTTGCCTCCGTCTATCGCGAGTTCATGGACCTCCAGCAGGTGAAACGGGAGATCGAGCAGGTCCTCAGCTCCCGCCGGTCGTAGCCCTCGAAATAGACCCGTCTGGCGTCAAACGCGTGTATCGACTGCCGTCCATAGACTCGTTTGGCGCCAAACGCGTGAATCCGTAGGCTTCTCGTAGTGACCACCACGCCGGCGGCGCTGCACGTCCCCGAGCTGGCCGACGAACCAGGCCTGGTCCATGGGTTCTCCACGGTCGCGGTCGGCTCGGTCGGCCTCAAGCACGCGCCGGACCCCGGCCCGGTGCTGGCCGCCCGGCGCGCCTTGGCACGGGCGCTCGGCCTGGATGGCGCCGAGCTGACCACAGTCGGGTCCGTGCACGGGGCCAACGTGGCGCGCGTCGACGAGCCAGGTGGCTCGGTGGACGATGTCGACGCCCTCGTGACCGACCGGCCCGGCGTCGTGCTGTTCGCGACTTACGCCGACTGCTACCCGATCGTGCTCTGGGATCCGGAAAAGCGCGTCGCGGGATTGGTGCACGCGGGTTGGCGCGGCACGCTGGCCGGCGTCGCCGCGGCGGCGGTCGGATACATGGCGGACGAGTACGGCTGCCGGCACGTCCGGGCAGGTATCGGGCCCGGCATCTGCGGCCGCTGCTACGAGGTCGGACCTGAGGTCGGCTCGAAGTTCGACTCGCGATTCGTGAGCCTGGGCCCGGGCGACCGGCTGCTCGTGGACCTCGCCGCCGTCAACCGTGCCCAGCTCGAAGCTGCGGGCGTCGATGCTGTCTACGACATCGGGATCTGCACCAAGGAGAACTACCTCTTTCCGTCGCACCGCCGCCATCCCGACGGCACGCGTTTCGGCGCCATCGTCGCCTTGCGTTGAGCGTCGCGGAGAACCTCGAGTCGGTCCGCGAGCGGATCGTGCGGGCCGGAGGCAACCCAGACGAGATCACGATCGTCGCGGTCACCAAGGGCTTCGACTTCAGCGTTTGCAACCTCGCCGTTCAGGCAGGCTTGAGAAACCTCGGTGAGAATCGAGTTCAAGAGGCGCTGACGAAGATGAACCACGTGCAGGGTGCCGACTGGCACCTGATCGGCCACCTGCAGACCAACAAGGTGCGCCTCGCCGCCGGCCACTTCGCCCTCATCCAGTCGGTCGATTCGCGTCACCTCGTCGAGGCGCTGGCCCGTGTCGACCCCCGGCAGCGGGTTCTCGTCGAGGTCAACGTCGCGCGCGAGCCGCAGAAGAGCGGCGTCGACCCGGAAGCCGCCGCCGAGCTGATCGACCAGGCCGCCAGGGCGCTCGAGCTGCAAGGCCTGATGGCGATGGGGCCATCTCGAGGCGATCCGAAACCCGCCTTCCGGGAACTGAAAGAGCTCCGCGACGCGGCCCAGGAACGGCTCGGAATTTCCCTCCCTATCCTTTCCATCGGTATGAGCGGCGATTTCGAGGCGGCGGTCCGGGCGGGAAGCTCGATGCTGCGTCTCGGCCAGGTTCTCTTCGGACCGCGGCCATGAACTTCATCCTCAGCTTGTTGATCTTCCTGATCCAGGCCTTCCTGGTCATCGTCCTGATCCGAGTCATCTTCTCGTGGCTCAGCCCGTACCCCACCAACGCAGTCTCGCGACTGGCCTGGCAGGTCACAGAACCGGTGCTGGGGCCGATCCGCCGCCGCCTCCCTCTGCTGTCGGGGATCGACCTCTCGCCGCTGGTGGTCTGGCTGGCCGCGCTGCTCCTGATCGGGGTGCTGCGAAGCTTCGTGACGTAAAATTCGAGTTCGCTCGGCGTTGACGGAGACAGGTAGGTCCTGTTTGAGCGGCCCACAGAGAGCGCGATCGAGCTGAGAACCGCGCGGCCGATGACGGGATCGAGATCACTCCCGAGCCGGAACCCAATGAGGGCCCGAGGTGGTTGCTTCGGGAATCTGGGTGGTACCGCGGGTCCTATGGCGGGCTCGTCCCAGGAATCGCCGGCATGTATTCCTGTGGAGTGAAGAGTGTTCGATAAAGTCGATCAAAGAGTCAGCTTCCCGGCGCTGGAAGTCGAGCTGATGAAGCAATGGAAGGCCGAGGGCACGTTCGAGAAGTCGCTCGAGCTCCGCGAGGGAAAGCCGCGCTTTGTCTTCTACGAAGGCCCACCCACGGCCAACGGCAAGCCCGCTTCGCACCACATCCTCGCCCGCGCTTTCAAGGACCTCTTCGGCCGGTACAAGACGATGAAGGGGTTCTACGTCGAGCGCAAGGCGGGCTGGGACACGCACGGCCTGCCGGTGGAGATCGAGGTCGAGAAGAAGCTGAAGATCTCCGGCAAGTTCGCGATCGAAAACGAGATCGGCGTCGAGCGGTTCAACGAGCTCTGCCGGCAGAGCGTCTACGAGTACGTCGAGGACTGGGTCGCCTTCAGCGAGCGGATGGCGTTCTGGCAGGACTACGAGAACGCCTACTGGACGCTGAACTCCGACTACATCCAGTCGGTCTGGTGGGCGCTGAGCGAGATGTGGAAGCAGAACCTGGTCTACAAGGGCTTCCGCGTGGCGCCTTATTGCTCCCGCTGCGCCACGCCTCTTTCCAGCCACGAGCTCGCGCAAGGCTATCGCGACAACGTGCCAGACCCGAGCGTCTACGTCCGCTTCCGCCTGAAGCAGGACCCGACCACATCTATCCTCGCCTGGACCACGACGCCCTGGACGCTGCCCGGCAACGTCGCCCTCGCCGTCGACCGCGACATCGACTACATCAAGGTCAAAGAAGGCGACGAGTACCTGATCCTCGCCGAGGCGCGGCTCACGGTGCTCAAGGAGCCGCCGCAGGTGGTGGAGCGGATGAAGGGCCGCGACCTCGTCGGGCTCGAATACGAACCGCTCTATCCGTACTCTGTGCCGGAGCAAGGCCGCGCCCAGTACGTCGTCGACGCGGATTTCGTCTCCATCAACGAGGGCACGGGCGTCGTGCACACATCGGCGCTCTACGGCGTCGACGACCTGCGCCTGTGCCAGGAGAAGGGCATCCCGTTCAAGCACACCGTCGGGCTCGACGGCAAGTTCCTGCCGTACGTGGACAAGTTCGCCGGCCTGCACGTCAAAGAGGCGGACCCGCTGATCATCGACGACCTGAAGGCGCGCGGCTTGCTCTATCGGGCCGAGACCATCGTGCACACGTACCCGGAGTGCTGGCGCTGCCACACGCCGCTCATCTACTACGCGCTGGACGCGTGGTACATCCGCACGACCGAGCGCAAGGCCGACCTGATCGCCAACAACAACGCCACCAACTGGGTGCCGGCCCACATCAAGACCGGCCGCATGGGGGACTGGCTCGAGAACAACGTCGACTGGCAGTTCTCGCGCAGCCGTTACTGGGGAACGCCCGTGCCGATCTGGGTCTGCGACGGCTGCGACGAGCAGCGAATCATCAGCACGGCAGCCGAGATCGGGTTGAAGGACACGGACGACCTCCATCGCCCTTACATCGACGCAGTGACCCTGCCTTGCGAGAAGTGCGGCGGCGTGATGCATCGTGTGCCGGAGGTGATGGACACCTGGTTCGACTCAGGCTCGATGCCGTTCGCGCAGCGCGCCTACCCGCGAGAGGGACGAGAGATCTTCGAGCAGACTTTCCCCGCCGATTTCATCTCCGAGGCGGTCGACCAGACGCGCGGCTGGTTCTACACGCTGCTCGCCATATCGACCCTCCTGTTCAAGCAGAACTCGTACCGCAACGTCATCTGCCTCGGCCATGTGGTCGACCCAACGGGCAAGAAGTCGTCGAAGTCGCGAGGCAACGTGCTCGACCCGAACTACCTGTTCGACGCGTTCGGCTCCGACGCGGTTCGCTGGTACTTCTTCACCTCAACACAGGTCGGCGAAAACTACCGCACCGGCGACGCGGTCCTCAAGGAAACCGTCCAGCGGTTCTTCATCCCGCTGTGGAACTGCTACTCGTTCTTCGTCACCTACGCGCGACTCGACAACTTCGACCCGGCGCAGTCTCAAGTCCCGATCGCAGAGCGTCACGTGCTCGACCGCTGGCTCCTGTCGAAGTTGAGCGGCCTGACGGGCGCCGTCACGGGCGGCCTCGACACCTACGACGCGGTCGAGCCGGCGCGGCGCATCCAACGCTTCGTCGACGACCTCTCGAACTGGTACATCCGGCGCTCGCGGCGGCGGTTCTGGAAGTCGCAGTCGGACCGCGTCAAGATGGCCGCGTACCAGACCCTCCACGAAGCGCTGACCACGGTCACCCGCCTGATGGCCCCGTTTGCGCCGTTCGTGGCCGACGCCATGTACCGCAACCTCGGCGATGGCGGTTCGGTGCATCTCGCGGATTTCCCCGAGCCGGCGCCGGTCCAGGACCCGCAGGTCGAGACCGACATGGCCCGGGCTCGCCTGGCCGTGGAGGCGGGCCTGGCGGCTCGGGACGCGGCGCGGCTCAAAGTGCGGCAGCCACTCGCCGGCATCGAGCTGCCAGGCGACCCTCTTCCCGAGGAGATCGCGGCGATCGTCCGCGAGGAGCTGAACGTGAAGACCCTGACGTTCGGCGCGCCAGAGGTGAAGCTCGAAACCGTGATCACCGAGGAGCTGAAGCTCGAAGGCCTCGCGCGCGAGGTCGTGCGCGTGATCAACGATCGGCGGAAGAAGATCGGACTGAACGTCGAGGACCGGATCGACACGCGATACGAGGCAGACGGCATGCTCGTACGAGCGATGCAGCGCCACGCCGACTACATCAAGGCCGAGACGCTTTCGGTTACGCTCGCGCCCGGGCGTGAGGACGCTTTCGACGGCGAGCAATTGATGCTCGAGGGAGAACAGATCTGGATCGGCATCAAACGGCATCAATAACCACCGGTCGCATCCTGTTCGTCGTCGTGGCCCTCGCGGTGTTCGTGCTCGATCGGATCACCAAGAGCATCGTTGCGGCGCAGATCGCTTACGGCACCGAGGTGCCTGTCCTCGGTCACATCCTGGGGATCACGAACGTCCGCAACTCAGGCGCGGCCTTCGGGTTCGCGCCGGCAGGCACCGCCATCTTCACCCTCGCCTCGATCGTGGTCGCGATCGGTCTGGTCGTTTACGTCGCGCGGAACCCCAGAACTCCACGCAATGACGCGATCCTCGGCCTCATTCTCGGCGGCACCCTCGGCAACGGATTCGACCGGATCGTCTACGGGACGGTGACGGACTTCATCAATTTCCACTTCTGGCCGGTGTTCAACGTCGCGGACTCGGCGGTCTCGATCGGCGTCGTGCTGCTGATCGCCGGATACCTGTTACGAAAGACTCCCGCCGCCTGATCGCGGACGCCGCGGCGCCCAGGCTCGATCGATTCATCGCCGAGCGCGCGCCTGACCTCAGCCGCTCGGCCGCGGCGAGGCTCATCAAGGGCCACCTCGTCATGGTCAACGGGCACCCGGCCGATCCAGCTGACCGCGTGACCGCCGGCGATGTCGTCGACTTCGAGGTTCCGGAGGCCTACGTCGTGGAGGCGGGCGCGGAGCAGATCCCGCTCGACGTCGTCTACGAGGACGAGGACCTGGCCGTCATCAACAAGCCCGCGGGAATGGTCGTGCATCCGGCGCCGGGCCACTACACCGGAACGTTGGTCCACGCTCTTCTCGGCAGAGGTGGTGCTTGGTCGGCTATCGGCGGCGCCTCACGCCCTGGTGTCGTGCACCGTCTCGACAAGGGGACCTCGGGACTCATCGTGGTAGCGCGCAACGACGTGAGCCACCGCGGGCTTTCGGCGCAGCTCAAGGATCGTTCGCTCAGCCGGACCTACCTGGCCATCGTGCGCGGTCACATCAAGGACGACGCCGGTGAGCTGGAAGGTCCCATCGGAAGGCATCCACGCGAGCGCAAGAGGATGGCGGTCGTCGAAGGCGGCCGCTTCGCACGGACCCGATATGAGGTCGTCGAGCGGAGGCGAACCCATACGCTTTTGCGCTGTGAGCTCGAGACCGGCCGCACGCACCAGATCCGGGTCCACCTCGCGACGCTCGGCCATCCGGTGGCCGGCGACGCCGAATACGGCGGTCGCGAAGAGGGCGTCGAACGTCCGATGCTCCACGCGTGGCGGCTCCGCCTGCAACACCCGCGGACTGGTGCCCACATGACGTTCGAGGTCGCGCCTCCGGCGGACTTCCAGGCCTTCTGGGCGTCAGTCGAATGAAGCGAGGCCTGCTGATCGTCATCTCGGGCCCCTCGGGCGTCGGCAAGGACACGTTGATCCGCCGCCTGCTCGAGCTCGACCCGAACCTCGTCTACTCGGTCTCGGGCACGACGCGCAAGGCCCGTCCGGGCGAGAAGCCGGACGAGAACTACACCTTCCTGACCCGCGAGCGCTTCGAAGAGCTGGTGAAGCGGGGCGCGTTCCTGGAGCACGCGAGCTACAACGGCCACCTGTATGGCACCTTCCGCGACCGGGTGGAACGTGCCCGCGCTGAAGGCCGCGACGTGGTGCTCAAGATCGATGTCCAGGGGGCCGAGCAGGTGCGCCGCCTGGTGCCCGACGCCATCTCGATCTTCGTCGTGGCTCCGTCCGACCAAGAGCTCGAGGAGCGCCAGGAGCGTCGCGGAAGCGAGTCGGCCGAGGACCTGGCCTCGCGGCGCGAGATCGCCAAACAGGAGATGAAATACGCGGAGAAGTACGAGCACGTCGTGACCAACGACGCAGTCGAGCGGGCGGTGGGGGAGATCCTGCGGGTCATCGACGGCGCACGGCAGCGCGTAACTTAGCGACCAATGCCCCTGGATCCCACGCCCGTTCCCGACGAGCTGCGCGGCCTGCGCATCGCGCTGCTGGTCTCCGGTGGTATCGCGGCCTACAAGGTGGTCGACCTCGCCTCGGCGCTGGCCCAGGCGGGATGCGAGGTGCGCGTTGCGATGACTCAGTCGGCGATGCGCTTCGTCGGTCCACCTAGCTTCCAGGGCGTGACCGGCAACCCGGTCCTGACGGGGATGTGGGCCGCCACCGGCAGCCCCGAGCCGCACGTGTTCCTCGGCGACTGGGCGCAGCTCATCGTGGTCGCGCCGGCGACGGCTAACGTGATCGGGCGCATCGCCGGCGGTCGATCGGATGACGTCGTCACGGCGACGCTCCTGGCTGCACGCTGCCCGGTCGTGGTCGCGCCGGCCATGAACGACGCGATGTGGACCAAGCCGGCCGTCCACGAGAACGTGGCGACGCTCCGCCATCGTGGGGTCACGGTCGTCGAGCCGGAGACCGGGCACCTGGCGAGCGGTCATGTGGGCGCCGGCCGGCTCGCGAGCTCGTCGATGGTGCTGGGCGCGATGGTGCACGCCATCCGCTCGCGTTACGACTACGCCGGCCGGAAAGTCGTGGTCACAGCCGGGGGCACCCGCGAGCCGATCGACCCGGTCCGCTTCATCAGCAACTACTCGAGCGGCAAGATGGGCTTTGCCCTCGCCGCCGCGGCGGCCGACCGCGGCGCGAAGGTGACCTTGATCACGACCGCCAACCACCCCGAGCACCACGGCGTCGAGGTGCAGCGGATCGACACCTCGTCCGAGATGCTCGCCGAGCTCCACTCACAGCTGCGCGGCGCGGACCTCCTGCTGATGGCCGCGGCGGTGGGCGACTTCCGGCCGGCCAAGACAGCGACCAGGAAGATCAGGCGCGAGGAGACGCCGAGCCTGACACTCGAGCTCGAACCCATCGCGGACCTCATCGGGTCGCTCGCGGGGGACGAGTCGCTCGCCGGCGTGTTTCGAATCGCTTTCGCGGCGGAAGACTCGGACCTCGATGCGAAAGGCATGGAGAAGATGAAGCGCAAAGGCGTGCAGGCGATCGTCGCGAACGACATCTCACGCCGCGACATCGGTTTCGGCAGCGACTACAACGCCGGCGTGCTGCTCTTCGCAGACGGATCCCGCCACGAGCTCGAGAAGGCGACCAAGCGCGAGATGTCCGACAGGATCCTGGACCTGGTCTTGCCCCGCCTGAAGAAGCAGTAAGCAGCGTGGCCCTATACGCCGAGGTGGCTGTCGAAGCCGCCCGCGGGATCGCCCGCGAGAGCTACACCTACACGGTCCCCGACGGGATGGACGTCGTGCCCGGCCACCGCGTGACGGTGCCGTTCGGCCGGCGCAGCACTTACGGTTTCGTCGTCTCGCTGGGCACCGAAGAGCCGGAAGTCGAGACCAAACCCATCGCAACGGCGGGCGCCGAGCCGCTGCTTCTTCCACACCAGGTGGAGCTCGCGCGCCTGGTGGCCGACCACTACTGGATCCCGCTCATCGAGGTCCTCCGGGCCATGCTTCCGCCACGCGTGCGCGCCACCGGATCGGCCGGGTCCCGGCCATCGGGACGTCAGACGCGCCATTCCCGCCTGCTCGAGATGGCGACGGGTTTCGCGCCGCCGATCGAGCGCGTCGAGCTGACCGACGAGCAGAAGGCCGCGCTCGAGGTGATCTCCGCGAGCTCCATGACCCTCCTTCATGGCGTGATCGCCAGCGGCAAGACGGAGGTCTACCTGGCGGCGGCGGAGCGCGCGCTGGCAGACGGCCTGCGCGTGCTGCTGCTCGTGCCCGACATCTCGCTCACGCCGCAGCTTGTGCAGCGTGTTCGCGCCCGCCTGGACGCGCCGGTTGCGGTGCTCCACACGCAGCTGACCGAGCTCGAGCGCGCGCAGCAGTGGTGGCGGACTCGGCGGGGCGATGCGCAGGTGATCCTCGGCAGCCGTTCCGCGGTCTTCGCCCCGATCCCCCGCCTGGGGCTCATCTGCCTCGACGAGGAGGGATCGGCCGCGTACAAGCAGGACCGGACGCCGCGCTATGAGACGGGCTGGGTGGCGAGGCGCCTGGCTTCGGTGATCGGAGCACGCCTGGTCGCCGGCTCGGCGACGCCCAGCGTCGCGACCTATCACGAGGCCGCGGAAGGCAAGATGGCGCTGGCGAAGTTGACCCATCGCGTGCGCGGCCACGACGCGGAGGTGGAGCTCGTCGACATGCGGGACGAGGCCGCGGAGGGCAACCGCCAGCTACTGTCACGCCGCCTCGTCGAGGTCGTGTCCCAGGCCCTCGAGAACGAGGAGCAGACCATCCTCTATCTCAACCGCCGCGGCCTTGCGACGTTCGTCATGTGTCGTGATTGCGGTCGCTCGGTGCAGTGCCTCGGCTGCTCGGTCGCGCTGGTGCAGCATGCCGAAATCGATGGGTTGGTCTGCCACTACTGCGGCTACTCGCGCGCGATGCCGGCGGTGTGCGACCACTGCGGGTCGCGAAACATCCGCGGGCTCGGCATGGGCACGCAACGGCTGGAGACCATGGTCAAGCGCCTGTGGCCGGCGGCGCGCGTGCTTCGCCTCGACAGCGACGCCGCGAAAGGGCCCGACGCGTACTTCCGCATCTGGGAAGACTTCAGCGAGCGCCGTGCCGACATCCTCGTCGGGACGCAGCTGGTGGCGCGTGGGCTCGACCTGCCCGCGGTCACCTGCGTGGGCGTCGTCGACGCTGACCTGCCGCTTCACTTCCCCGACTACCGCTCCGCGGAAAACACCTTCGCCATGGTCGTGCAGGTGGCCGGACGCGCCGGCCGAACCGGCCGGCCATCGCGCGTGGTGGTGCAGACGAGCAACCCCGAGCACTACGCCCTGCAGTTCGCGGCAGCCGGCGACTACGAGAGCTTCTACGCGGCTGAGCTGCCGGCGCGCAAGGCGTTCGTCTTTCCTCCGTTCGCTGAGCTCGCCGTCCTCACCCGAACCGACCGCGAAGACGAGCGCGCGGCGAGCTCAGCGCGCGAGGTCGCGGAATCGATCGCCGCAGGTCTGCTGAAGGACGGGATCGAAGGCATTCGCGTCATGGGCCCGTCGCCAGCGTTCATCCACCGCCTGCGCGGCGAGTATCGCTGGCAGGTCACACTGAAAGGCAGCGGCCTGGAGCGGGCGCGGCATCTCGCGCCGCGGGGAAAGGGGTGGAGCTATGACATCGACCCGGTCACCTGAATGAGAGACACCGCCACACGGAAGAAGGACGTCCTCGAGGCCCTCGAAGCGCAGGGTCACTACTGGCTTGTCACGGCCGAGGTGGGTGGCCGGCCCCACGTGATCGGCGTGTCCGGCTGGTGGGATGACAGCCAGATCGTCGTGACGACGCTCGGTAGCAGCCGGACGGCACGGAACATGGCGATGAACCCGCAGGTCAAGCTGGCCCACGGCGACCCGGGCGACGCCATCGTGATCCGAGGCGCAGATGATCGACAGCGCCGCCGTTGAGGACTCGCCCGAGCTGGCGAGCGGCTTCAAGGCGGCGATGGGCTGGGATCCCCGCGAGATGGGTGGATGGATGTTCTTCCGCCTCCGGCCGACTCGGATCCAGGCGTTCCGGGGCTATGACGAGATCGAGGGGCGGGACGTCATGGTTCGCTCGCGCTGGGTGGTGTAAAGGGGTTGGGTGAACCGGGCCGCGGGTAAAATCGAGTTCGATGGTCCGTCCGATCCTCACTTTCGAACATCCCGTCCTGCGCGAAAAGGCGAAGAAGGTCACGCGCATCGACGCGTCGATCCAGCGCCTTCTCGACGACCTGGTCGAGACGATGCTCGACGCCCCGGGCGCAGGCCTCGCCGCCAACCAGATCGGCGTCCCATTGCGCGTCTGCGTGGTCAAGGGCGACGACAAGCAGATCTGGGGCCTGGTGAACCCGGAGGTGGTCAAGAAGGACGGCGTCCAGGTCGGCCCGGAAGGCTGCCTCAGCTACCCGGGCTGGGTTGGTGAGGTGGAGCGGGCCGAGACGGTGGTCGTCAAGGGCCGCAACCGCCACGGCAAGGAGATCCGCATCAAGTCCTCTGGCTTCACCGCCCGCGCCTTCCAGCACGAGCTCGACCACCTCGACGGCGTTCTCTTCACCGACAGGCTGACCAGCCTCGACACGCTGCGCAGGGTCGAAGAGCTGACCGGCGAGGAAAAGGAAGAGGCCGTCGCCGCGGCCTCCGGGTAAGGCAGCCTTTTCCTACAGCATCGTCTTCGCCGGCACCGCAGACTTCGCCGTGCCGTCGCTGCGATGGCTGCATAAGGCCGGACATCAGCTCCGGCTTGTGATCACCCAGCCCGATCGCCCGGCGGGCCGCGGCATGAAGTTGACGCCGCCGCCGGTCAAGGTCGCAGCTGAAGAGCTCGGCCTGACCGTTTACCAACCGGAGCGGATACGTGATCCCGAGGCGGTCGAGCGCCTGCGCGCCATCGCGCCTGACATCCTGGTCGTCGTCGCCTACGGTCAGATCCTGCCCGGTTCCGTGCTGTCGATTCCAAGGTTGGGCGCCATCAACGTGCACGCCTCGCTGCTGCCGCGACATCGCGGCGCGGCGCCGATCGCGCGTGCCATCCTGGCCGGCGATGCAGAGACCGGCGTTTCGATCGTGAAGATGGACCAGCAGCTGGACCATGGGCCAGTGCTTGCGATGCGCGCCACGCCGATCGGTGAGCATGAAGACGCTGTGGCTTTGACGGCGCGATTAGCGGAGCTGGGAGCAGCGTTGCTGGTGGAGACGCTGGAGCATCTCGACGAGGCCCACGCGTCGGAACAGGATCACGCCCTCGCGACCCTCGCGCCGAAGCTCACCAGAGCAGAAGGCGATCTGGAATGGAGCCTTGGTGCGCGCGAGATCGACCGGCGGGTCCGCGGCCTCCAGCCGTGGCCAGGCGCGACGCTGCCCACGAAACGAGGTCGGGTCAAGGTCTTGAAGGGCCACGTCCAAGGCGACCGATACGTGCCGGACGTGGTGCAGCTGCCGGGGAAGAAGCCGGCGCCGGCAAAGCAGGTGCTTGGCGATGCCTGATCGCGAAGGGCGCGACCTCGCCGTCAACCGACGCGCCTACCACGACTACTTCATCGACGAGAAGTACGAGGCCGGCGTGATGCTCACAGGCACCGAGGTGAAGTCGATCCGCAACGGGCGCGCCAACCTGCGCGACGGGTTCGTGCGGATCGATGGGGGAGAAGCGTGGCTCGAGAACGTCCACATCTCGCCGTACGCGCAGGGAAACGTGATGAACCAGGAGCCGGTCCGGCCTCGCAAGCTGCTCCTGCACAAAAGGCAGATCAACAGCCTCATCGGGAAGCTGAGGCAGAAGGGGTACACGATGGTTCCGCTTCGTCTGTACGTGACGCGCAACCACGTCAAAGTGGAGATCGGCCTCGCACGGGGCAAGCGCGAGTACGACAAGCGCGAGGCCATCGCGGAGCAGGAGGCGAAACGGGAGATCGCCCGCGCTGTGCGCCGTGGATGAAGTTCCACGGGCGGGATGCGACCAACTGGGCCCAAATGGTCGGTTTCAGTGTATGCGATACGACCATTTGGACCCGAACGGCCGCAAGCTACTGACCGAGGAGCTGGAGGGCGCCAAGTCATTCGCGATCTGGCCGCTGAGCCAGGCCGCCGAGTCGTGCTTCGGCATCGACGTCTGGCCGAAGGACGTGCCCCGTCCCCAGGCATGGCTCGAGTTCGACGTCGAGGACGTCGACGAGGCAAGCCGCGAGCTCGAAGAGCGCGGCTACAGGCTGCTCGTCCGCAACCGGACCGAACCGTGGCGCCAGGTCGTGACGCGGCTGATCAGCCCGGAGGGATTGCTCGTCGGCGTCACGATGACGCCCTGGATGCGCAAGCCGACCTAGTCGCACAGCTCCTCGGCGAGCATGTCCATCAGCAGCCCTTCGTGCCAGGTGCCGTCGGGTCCTCGCTCGTACTGCCGCATCAGGCCGACCCGCTTGAACCCGACGCGCTCGTAGGCCTTGATCGCCCGCGTGTTGTGCGCCGCGGGGTCGATCGTGAGGCGGTGATGGCCGCGCTGTTCAATGAGGTATCGGGCGAGCGTCCTGATCGCGTCGGGCCCGAGTCCTTTGCCCTGCCAATCCGAGCGCAGTGCGATGTCGATCGAGGCGTGCCGATACATCGGGTCGCCTTCCTCGTAGGCCTGGACAATGCCGATGGTTTTGCCGTTGTGCTCGATCAGGAAGTGCGACTCGCCCTCATCCGAACTCATCGTGTCAACGACGGCTTGATTCGGATCGCCCCACCACCTCGCGACTGAGGGGTCGCTAAAGATCTCCAGTAGGGTCGCTTCATCGCCGGCGCGGACTGGGCGCAGGACGACCCTCTTGCCGCGGAGCTCAGGCCGCGAGGTTGATCCCAATCGCGCGCAGACGTTTGTTCAAGGACTCAAAGGCGAACGTCAGGATCTCGCTTTCCGTGTGGCCGAACTCGGTGATGTAGCGTGGATCGGGCGGATCGAGCGTGCCCGAGATCAACGGTAGGCACTCGACAAGCGTTCTTTGGATCACCGGCGCATAGCGCTCGGGATCTTTGCGCACCGCCTCCTGTAGGAATTTGATGCCGAAATTCACATGTCGCGACTCATCCCGGGCCACGGCGGTGAAGCCTCGGTAAAAGCCACGGTCGGTGAGACCTTGTTCGCGCATCGCCTCCAGCTCGAAGCGCTGGCCGGTGAGGGCGATGGTCGCCTCGATGACGATGTGGTAGAGCGTGACGCCCTCGACGAATGCGTCGAAGTCATTGGGATTGCTGGCGAGCCGCTGAGCCGTCGAGGGCAGGCGGTCGTAGAAGAGCTCGTTGTAGCCCTCGTTCGCCTCAGGCCGAATCTCGACCAGCAGGTCCGTCAGGTTGCGCGCGTCGGTCCCCACCACGTCGTGCCACCACTTCTCGAAGAAGACCGTGTGGCGCGCCTCGTCCACCATTTGGGTCGAGAGAAAGATCTCGATCTCCGGCGTTGGCGCCGCCCAGACGAAGGGCGCAAGGGTGGCGGTGACCCGCTCCTCGCCGTTGAAGAACAGACGGTGCGACCAGAGCGTCGCCTTTCGGTCGAGGTCGTCCGACTCCAGCCAGTCCTTGCGGTCGAGGCTGAAATCGAGGTCGGCGACCGCCCACTGCTGGGCCTCCCAGCGCCGGTAGAGGTCCATGTAGCTGGGCATGTTCTCGATCCCGCGGTCGATGAAGGAGAGGACGTCATCGATCCGGATGTCGCCCAGCTCCTTGAGGCTCGCGCGGCCGATACGGTCGAGGTCGACGGCCATAACCGGGTTCAGTGTAGGGGCCTGGTCGGATGGGTAGAATCTATCGGCAACCAGGCTCAGCTTCGTGGGGGCGTCCGGTCTCGACGGGGCAGTTGAGCTTCGGGATTGCGAGCCGAGAGCCGCGTGCGATACAGCGCAGCGTTTACAAACGCCAACAAGAACTCCGCTTTCGCCCTCGCTGCGTAAGCAGTAAGGACTGAAGCCCCGGGACGTTGATCCCGGGCGTCGCCCCCGGTCAATCCGGCGGACTGGGGAACGGCGTCACATAGACCGGATCGCTGGCCCAGGGGCGCCACGGCCCTGAGCCAGGACAGTCACCGTGGCTGGCCGAAGCGGATCCCGTCGGGAGGAGCCGCCAGGCGAGATCAAACTCCCTGAACACGCTCGTAGAGATCCTGGAGGAAGCTGCTTCGGACGCGGGTTCAACTCCCGCCGCCTCCACCAAGCCGAACCCGATTCTGAATACGAACTGACCGCACCGAAGCGCACGTTTGACCCACAAAGCGCACCAGTTTGTGGGTCAGATTGTGGGTCAGATTCAGGACTGGAATCTGCCGACTCTCAGACAGCCTCCGCAGGTCTGCAACATATAAGGATGCGCGCGGCCTCACACAAGGCCGCCCCGGTGCGGTAGGCTTAGGACCGACCCCCGAACATGCGTTTGAGTAGGGAGGAAACGATGGCTTCGACGTCCGACCGGATCCAGCTTCTTGCGATCTGCAGGGTGCCGGACGTCAAGTGGAACTTCGTGGCTCGCGAAGCGCAGCGCCGCGGGTTACAACTCCTCCTCAACGGATCAACGAGTGAGGACAGCATCGAGGCCCGTCAGACCGCTGCTGCTCTTAGCGCTGCAACCGCCTCAGAGAAAGATCGCAAGGACGCCGTTGCGGAGATCCTCGCAGCAGCCGAGAGGGATGGTATCCAGCTCACGACTGTTCTCGATGACGACTACCCCGCCAACCTGCGGCTGATCCACAACCTGCCGCCGTTCCTGTTCTATCGCGGCCAGCTCCAACCGGATGACGCCAGGTCCGTCGCGGTTGTTGGCACACGCGGTCCGACGCGCGATGGTCTCCAGCGGGCGCGTCGGCTCGCTGGTGACCTGGCTGCGGACGGTGTGACAGTCCTTTCTGGGCTCGCACGCGGAATCGACACCGCCGCTCACGAGGCCTGCCTGCACAAAGGCGGCCGGACCATAGCGGTCCTCGGATCCGGGCTCAACCACGTGTACCCGCCCGAGAACGCCGGGCTTGCTGAGCTGATTTCTCGGCGCGGTGCCGTGGTCTCGCAGTTCTGGCCGGACCGCCCGCCCACACGCGACAGCTTCCCGCGCCGCAACGTGGTCATGTCGGGCCTCGGCCAGGGCACGGTCGTGATCGAGGCGTCTGGCACGTCGGGTGCTCGCATGCAGGCGAGGTTTGCCCTCGAGCACGGTAAGAAACTCTTCCTGCTGACCAGCTTGGTCCGGGAACGCCAGTGGGCGAAGAACTACCTCAAGCGCGGCGCGATCGAGGTCTCCGACACAGCAGACATCGTCCGTCTGCTCAGCGAGCCGGCCGCGGTCGAGGAGCGTGCGAACCGTCGTCTCCAGCTGGCGCTGACTCTGGACTGAGTAACCCCAAGGTGCGCGATCCCCTAGCTGAGCTGCTTGCCGACGCTGCGGGTTTCCCGAGCTGCGGCCGCTGCAAGTACGTGGAGACGGGAACGCCGGAACTCTGCTTCGCCTGTGCTCGCAGGTCGATGGAAAACCTGGCGCCATTCGAACAACGCTGTCCGGTGTGTGATCAGCCGGTCGGGCCAGGCGATGCACGATGCGGCAATCCCACCTGCAACCGTTCCGACCTTCAGTTCGAGTGGAACTGGGCGATCGCGATGAAGTCGGGTCCGCTTGACCGCGTCATCCGTCTCTATAAGTACGAGGGCCAGCACGGCTGGGCGAAGATCTTCGGGCGGATCCTCCTTGGCTTCCTCGAACAGCACAGGGATACGTTTCGCGAGTTTGGCTTCATCGTTGCAAGTCCAACGGTGGCCGGTACGTTCGAGCACGCGAGGGAGGTTCTGAGAGAAGCCGCATACGAGGATCTGTTCAGCCCTGACTCGTGGCCTTTCGATGTTGTGGGTGCGCCCGCGATCATACGGACCCGAGAAGTCGGACGCTTCGCAGGCAAGAGTTATCAGCAGCGTCGGGCGCTTGCCGACAGCGACCTCTTCGACTCAATCCAGATCACCGAGCCTCAGAAGATCGCTGGGCGGCAGGTACTCGTTTACGACGACGTCTTCACAACCGGACTCACGCTTCAGACCGTAGCAACTCGGCTGCGGGCCAGCGGTGCGACTGCAGTCTGTGGCGTCAGCCTTGTACGAGCTCCCTTTCGGGGCCGACACAGCTGAGCGCCCATCGCTGGGAAACCCGCAGCCGACACAATCGTGTTGTGCACCCGCGAGGCTAGCAGCCGCCCCCGACGCCTGCGGTCGGCGCTGACGCTGGTCTGAGATGGTGGTCGGCCGCTATCGCATCTAGTGCTCGGCATGAGCACATCCCGCTCCAGCGCGGCCTACGATCGTGCCGGGATGTCGGACACTCTCCTCGGAGTCATCGTCGGGGGACTGCTGACTGGCGCCTTCCTTATCGGGGCTCAGGTCCTAGACGCGCGTAGTCGAGCGGCAGACCGCGAGGCCCAGCGCAAGGAGGCTGCGCAGCAGCATCGCCGGAATCTCGAGACAGCGAGCATCTCTGTGCGTCAGCAGATCCACGATGCCGCCCGCGAGCGGCTGCGCGCGAAGCTCGAGCCAATCATGGAGCTGGCGTACGAGCTCCGCACCGGCGTTGAGCGCGGCGTCGAGGAAGCGGGCGCGATGTACGATCGCTCGAAGGTGGTCGTCGAGGCTTCGCGCGGAGGACTGTCGCTGGAGCCTCGCGGAGTCGACCTCGTGCAGTGCCTTGACTGGCTCCAGTCGAAGGTCGTCATCTACTACCAGACGTCGCAGGTGTACCAGAGGGTTCTCGACGCGAAGCTGAACCCGGACGCGTCCTACTACGAGAAGCTCGAGGAGACCCGTCAGGCCGTCCGGGATGCGATCAAGGAGTTGCAGGTCGCAGCGCGCCAAGCGTTGGACGATCTCTCGCGTCCGGTCGCAGACACACACCCAGCCGGACCGACCGGCTCAGCCCCTCCCCCCTGATAAACGGGGCAAGGCAATGAACGAGCCAGACGCGCGACGCCGAGCAGAGGTCGCGATGTTCCTTCACGACCCCGACCATCTGGCCAGCGACGACGGCTCAGCGCACGGCGCGCCGACCGATAGGCCGGAGTGCTATGAGCTGTCGGCTCTACGGCGTCGACTCCTGGCCAGTGCTCGCGCGGCTGACGTCGGACGACTTCAACCTGCTCGCGCGAGACCGCAACCTCCTGATCCTGGCGTCGCCCACGCCGCGGGAGAAGCCGCAGGGTCCACCCGATGCGATCGACCCTGTCGCGCACGGCGCGTACTCGTTCACCGGGCATTGGTTGGCGGACGCGGCAACGTTCGGCCTGGACCGCCCGCCCGACTCGTGGGTCCTCAAGCTCGGCCGTGTCGAGGTGGAGTTGGCGCCGCGCCTGGCCTTCGCCGGGTTCGTGCTCCACGAGTGCGTCCACGTACTTCTCAACTACCGGCTCGTCGGAGGCACGGTCGACGAGGTTGCCGGTCAGCAGATCGAGGACGAGGCGGTAGCACGCGCTTGCGCGCTCGGGTTCCGCCGCGAGACCAAAGCGTTCAGAGACTTCTTCGCGAAACGCTTCCCCGACGCCGACGCGATCGTCGGCCGCTTGCCGACAACGTGAGCCGCCCATCGTAATGAGGGCGGCCGGGGGAGCCCTCACCCGCCATCCGGATTCCCAAGGTTTCCGGACGTCGATGCGCTGTGACGCCCAAGGTGGAACGGGGTCGGCCTGGGACACTGGCCTGCGGCAGAGCGCCAAGTAAACGTCCGCCACTGCGTCCTCGCTGTCAGCGACTCGGCCGTCATACAGGTCCATCGCCCGCAGCATCAACTCCGGCCGAAGCGCAACCGCGACCGCGATGACGTCCGACTGAGTCGCGGACCTGCTCCCTTGGCGAGGCAGATGGGCCCGGTCCCTCGCCATGCGCCGGACCCACGCCGCAGTCTAGAGCCGACGTCTCGCGACGGGAAGAGCCCAAAGCATCGTCTCGGACAAACGTCGCGGCCCGACGTCCCCGAAAGCCGGATGCGGCGGCCGGCTGACCCCGAAGGCGCCTCTCGCGGCCGTGTTGGCCAACGTAGAGGCTCGGGTACCGAGGCGCCTAGCCGAGGCTGAGCGCGACCTTCCAGCCCTTACTGTCCAGGTCGGATTTCGAGTAGGTAACCGCACCGCGATGCGAGACCTCGACCTGATAGAACTTCGCGTCTGGAAGGTTGTCGACGGTGAAGTCGAACCTGCACGTCTCCAGCGCGACGATCTTGCCAGCCTTCAGCGTCCCAGTCGCCAGCACCTTGTTGGCCTCGTCGCGCACGACTACAGAGGCGCCTTCGGCGATGTCGTCGTAGCCGCCCGTTCCGGTACACGGCTGCCCTATTCGGTTCTCGCTGCCGAGGCCTAGCTGTTCGACAACTTGAATCGAGCCGGTGAGCTGGTGGGATGAGCCTCCGCAGCCGGCCATCATCGAGAACGCGACGACAAGTGCGGCAGCGGTCCGTATCACGCCGCACATCCTAGCCACGCCCCGAGCCGACGCAACGCCGGCGCCCGCGACGCCTTGAGCCCTGGCACGCTTGTCTTATGGCCAGACCGCCAGCAAAGCACCGCAGCGCCGGCCAGCGCTTGAAGGAAGGAGCCAGCCTGACGACTCGAGTCGGCATCGAGGTGGCAGTGGCCAGTGTGCCCGTCATCGGCGGCCAGCTCGCCACCGCCATGACGGCGCTCGAGATGCACGCGGTGTCCAAACGGCTCGAGATGTTCGTCGAGGAGCTGCGCGACCTCGGCGCTCGTCTCGATGAGCAGAAGGTCGACCGCCAGTACGTCGAGTCGACCGAGTACGTCGACAGCGTGATGGCGGCCATCGACGCCGCACGCCGCACCAGCGACCGGCAGAAGCTACGCATGATCGCCGCCCTACTCCTCGGAGCCAGCACGGTGGACCGGCCGGCGGACCTGGACGTTGAGGCGATGCTCATCGCTCTCCGAGACCTCAGCCCGATGGCGCTCTGGATGGCTGGACGTATCCACGAGCTCTCAACCGAGCCCGCCAAGTCGCAACACATGGGCGGTCGCGCTGTGCCACCGGCTGCGCCCGACAGGGACTTCCTCCTCAACAGACTCGTGGCGGCCGGCCTAATCAACCAGGTTGGCAGCGGCCGGTTTCAGGTATTCCAGGGCGACTTCTCGCCAACCGAGACGCTCAGCCGGACGATCCGAACGATGCGGGCCGGCGGCTTGTCACCAGAGCTCGCGCCTGATAGGAGACAAGCCCCCGCATGAGTGCGAGGGCTTCCGAGGAGGACTGGGGTCGAGGTTTCAGGCAGTGACTGCGGCCGCGGTACGGCTCTCGGTCGCAGCTCCAGCCGCGAACTCAGCCTCTGTGTCAAGCCCCTCAACGACCTACTCGCCGGCAGCCGCCGGCAGCCGGGTGAGGACGTGCGAGCCCGCCACATCAATGACGCCGCGATTCCACTGCAGGTGGAGCCGCGTCGGCGCGTTCACGTCGACGTCTTCGGTGCCGCCGGCGATGCGGTCACGGCGTGCGCGCTCCTTGCCGACGGCCTGCCAATGAACGATCTCCGAGACCAGGGGGCCAAACCGCCTCGGGTCGCTGTACACCTCCGCGATGAGCGCCTCGAGAGATTCCGCTTCGATGTTGCCGGTGCGGTGCGGGTCTCGCAACCGAACCTCGACTGCGCGCTTGAGCTTAGTGTCCGCCGCGAGCCGCAGGAGTGCGAACCTTGGCTGCTGGGCGTGCGGCTCGTCCGGTTCCACGACCTGCGGCACACGACCGCCACGGTCATGCTCGCCCAGGGCATCGACGTCCGCACCGTGGCCGACGTCCTCGGGCACAGCGATGTGGCCACCGCGCTGCGGACCTACGTGCACGCTACCGAGGGCACGACGCGGCGAGCGGCGCAGGCGATGGGGGAGGCCTTGGTCGGACGGTGACGCGATGGGCGTGGTCGGCTGCCGGGCTTATCGCTCTGGTAAACGTCGCCGCAGCAGCTTACGCTGTGTGGGTCTGGACGTGGACAATTCCGGAGCCTGAACGATTGACTGCGGTTGGCGGCGCAGCTGCGTTTGGAGGTCTGGCAGACGCGGCGATCGCTGCTACCGCTGCAGTCGTCGCGCTGGTCGTCGCGCGTAGGACTCTCCAGGAGGCCGAGGCGACCACAAAAATCCAACGCGAGACGGCCGACGCCACGGCGCTGGTGGCGGACAGGATTGAGAAGACCGCAGAGATTCAGCGCGATACGACTGCAGCCACGGCTTTGGTGGCTGAGCGGATCGAGAAGACCACCCAGGCCTTGCGGCCGATCCTTGTGGAGGCGCAGGGCGCACGCGAACTTGAGCAGCTGCGGCTCATCGCTAATCAAGTGGCCGTTGTGACGCGCCTGCGAAAGCGGCTAAGCGGTAGATATCCCGTACAGACGGAGCCGTTCTCTCACCACGATTTCACTGCCGCGAAGGAGCTGCTCGCTGCCTACCTCGAGGCGGTTCCCGCGCCTTCCCTGCCTTCGTGCCGGCAGCTGGCCGATCCAACCGACGCACGGCTCTCGGACCCGCAGCTCGAGAACGACGCCACACAGGAACTGAAGCAGGCGTTCGCAACCGCCGGGGTACGCCTCCTCGACGCGACCACGTGAGATGAGTCGCGCGAGTTTGTTCAGTTTGTGGGTCAACTCCGGCGATCTGAATACGGCAGCAGCCGTACGACGCGGGTTCAACTCCGGCCGCCTCCACCAAGCCTCACCTGGCTCCAGGAATGGCGCACCTCTCACGTGGGTATGACAAACCCGTGAGCAGCAGTTTCCAAGACTTCAACCGCAACCTGATCAAAGACATCCGGGCCAACGGCAAGGCCACCAGCGGTCCCTTCCGCGGCCGCGACGTTCTCATCCTCACCACGACCGGCGCCAGGTCCGGCGAGGAGCGCGAGACCCCCCTCGTCTACTCGTGGGACAGGGGCCACCACGTCATCGTGGCTTCGAAGGGCGGCGCTCCGACCCATCCGTCCTGGTACCACAACCTCCGCGCCAACCCCCTCGTCACGGTCGAGGCCGGAGGCGAGAAGTTCCAGGCGCGGGCCAAGGTGATCGACGGCGACGACTACGAGCGGCTGTACAAGCAGCACGCCGACATCAACCCCGGTTTCTGGGACTACCGCCAGAGAACCACGCGAAAGATCCCGGTGGTCCTCCTGGAGCGCGTCGCCTGAAGTTCGGCTAGCTCGCGGTCGGCGATTCTTCGCCGGCCGCGCCCGCCGGGCTGAGGAACAGGCTCGTCAGGGCGACCAGCCCACCGACCAGCAGCACGATGCTGCCGGCGATTCCGATCAATCCCCCAGGGCCGATTCGGCCGCCGGAGATGGCGGTGCCGATGAATGTGATCCACATCGCCAACGTCTGCAACCCGAGCGCGATCAACGCACCGGTGGCAACCGCCCGGACGATCCGGACGGAGACCGCCATGACGACGATCGCCGCGGCGAGCGCGGCCAGGACCACGAAGAGCGGTTCCGGGATCTGCCATCCGGAGCCCTGGTAATTCCCATTGAAGATCGAGGAGTTGATCGTTCCGCTGTTGCCGTCCGAGAACGAGCCGTACGGAAAGAAACACGCCGCCAGCAGGACGGCAGCGGCCACGATGGACGTGATCCCGCCGGCCAGCGCCGCCGACGATCGCGGCGTCCCGGCGACGGTCGGCGCGGAGTTGAACTCGGCCGACCCGGTTGGCACCCAGCGCGCGCCGTCCCACCGCCAAAGGCCATCCGGCGAGACACGCCCGATCTCGCCTCGAGCGCTCACAGGACTGATTATCGGCCGCCCTATAAAGGGGCACCCGCCCGCCGATCAACGGAGTAACCTTCGCCGGGTGCCCGACCTCAGCCACCTCTGGCAGCGTTTCCTACTCGCCAGCGCGCTGATTTTCGGCTTGCTCCTGGGTGTCGCGGCGACCGTTTTCGCCTACAGCAACACCGCCCCAGTGAACGTCGGCTGGTCGATCTTCCGCCTTGACGGGATACCGCTCTGGGCGGTGGCCATCGTCCCGCTGGTCCTCGTCCTGGTGGCGGGCACGCTGTACCACTGGTTCAACAGCCTCCATCACTTCACCGAGCACATGCGCCACCGGCGCCGCGTCCACGAGCTCGAGGGCGAGCTGACGAAGCTCCGCGCGCACATGGACCAGCTGCTCGAGATGCCCGAACAGTCGGGCGTAAGACTCCCAGCCAAGGACATCACGCCGGTCGCGACCGAGCCCGAGCCCGCGCGGGCGCTGCCTGAGGCGCCCGCCATCAATGGCGAGGACAAGGGCGCCAAGAAGTCGCGCAAGAAAGTCGTGCCACCGGCCATCGCCGACACCGAGCCCGTTGCAGTCGCAACGGACGGCGACGCCGAAATCGAGCCTCGCGAGGAAACGCCGGCAGAGGCCTGATGAACGACGCGGATCGCGGGGAGCACACAATTCGCCGCCGCGCCGGCCGCCTGGTCGTCCCCACAGAGCAGGCGCCGGCCGACCGCATGCTGCTCGAGCGCAGCGCGATCGAGGAGCTGAGCCACCACGCCGACCCCTGGCGCGTGCTGCGCATCCTGTCCGAGTTCGTCGAGGGTTTCGACGCCCTCAACGAGGTCGGACCGGCGATCACCGTGTTCGGGTCGGCGCGTTCGAAACCTAGCGATCCGTACTACAAGGCGGGGACGGCGCTCGGCGCCGAGCTCGCCAGGAGAGGTTTTGCGGTCATCACCGGGGGCGGCCCGGGAATCATGGAGGCTGTCAACCGCGGCTGCCACGAGGCCGGCGGATTGTCGGTCGGCTGCAACATCGAGCTGCCGCACGAGCAGTCGATGAACAAGTACGTCGACCTCGGCGTCGAGTTCCGCTACTTCTTCGTCCGCAAGAACATGTTCGTGAAATACGCGCGCGGCTTCGTGATCTTCCCGGGCGGCTTCGGGACGCTCGATGAGCTGTTCGAGTCGCTGACCCTCGCGCAGACAGGCAAGATCGAGCATTTCCCGATCGTGCTCTTCGGCACGCCCTACTGGAGCGGGCTGATCGACTGGCTGAAGGAGCACGTGCTGGCCGCGGACGCGATCGCGCCCGACGATATGAAGCTCATGACGCTTACGGACGACCCTGAGGAGGCGGCCGACATGGTGACCCGTCCCCTGCCGGTGAGAATCGATTTGCCGCGCGAGCAGACGGGCGAACCCAAGGCAGGCGGCAAATAGCCTCCCTCGATTTCTATTTCCTCACCGATGGCGGCCAGGACGCCGACACGGTCGCGCAACGCATCGCAGCCTTTCTCGACGGAGCGACCAAGACGCTCGACATCGCCATTTACGACCTGCGGCTCGCCGAGTCGCCGTCGGCCACCGTGTTCAACGCCTTCCAGTCGGCGGTCAAGCGCGGCGTGGTCGTCAGCCTGATCTTCAACCAGGACCACGCCCAGGCCATCCCGGTGCCGCCGCCGCCCGAGATCGACTGGGCGTTCGTCGACCAGCTGCGTTCGGTAGGCGTGCAGATCAAGCCGGTGCCAGGCGTGCCCGACCTGATGCATCACAAGTACGTCGTGCGCGACGCCGGCACGCCAGCGACCGCCGTCCTGACAGGATCGACGAACTGGACCAACGATTCATGGACCCGCGAGGAGAACGTGATGTTCACCGTCGAGTCGGCCGACGTAGCCGCCGACTTCGCGGCGAACTTCGCGGAGCTGTGGGACAAGCCGGTGGTGGCGCTATCGGGCCGAATCTCCTCCCCCTGGACCACGCTCGCGGACGGCACCCAGGTCCGTCCCTACTTCTGTCCCGGCCGCAGCCTCAAGCTCGTCCACGCGATGTCGCGGTCCATCGCGTCGGCGCGGAAACGGATTCGCGTCTGCTCGCCGGTCATCACATCGGGACCGATCCTGGGCACGCTCGCCGAGGTCATCGAGCACGGAGGGATCGACATCGGCGGTGTGTACGATGCGACTCAGATGGACGAGGTCCAGCATCAGTGGGGAACCCAGACCACCGCCGCCTGGAAGATCGCCGCCTTTCGCGGCATCATCGGCGCGGTCCACTTCGGCGCCAAGCGGTCCACGCCGTACGCCAAGGGATCGACGCACGACTTCATGCACGCCAAGATCCTGGTCAGCGACGACTTCGTGTACGTGGGCAGCTTCAACCTGTCGCACAGCGGTGAGAGCAACGCCGAAAACGTGATGCAGATCGAGAACGCGGCCATCGCCGACATGTGCGTCGCGTACATCGAGCGCGTCGCCGCCCGCTACGGGGGGCCTCCCGCGCCCTGAGCCGACCGAGGATCCTGTGGCTCGCGGCCGCCGCGGCGGCCGTCGTCGCGATCAGCGCATTGTGGGTGGCGCCGCGTCTTCAACCAGCAACCGGAACTCTCGTCGTCGTTGGCGCCGGGCGGCTGGCAACTTCTGTGCCGTCCTCCACGCTTCTGCTTCGCAACTCGGGCGGCGAATGGATCACGGCGGGGTCCATCTCGGGCAGCGTGCCTGCGGCGCCTGAGCAGCGCCAGCTGCTAGTGGCGGCGATGGCCGCCGGGAGGTATAACGCGGTGCGAGTCGGCAGCGACCCGCAACCTGTCGCCCTGACGATCACCGCCGGGCAGGTCGAGCCGCTCCTCTTGGGAATCGAGTCGGGCCATGTGGTGGCAGGCGGCGTGTACGCGGGCAATGACGACGTGAACCTCGGGCTCGGCGAGATCGCGGGAAAGTTCGAGCCCATGCCGGCCTTCCGGCTCATCGACCAGGTGGGCACGCCCATCACCGTCGACTCGCTGTTGGGCAAGGACGTCGTGATCGCGGCATTCCACACCAGCTGCCACGAGACCTGTCCGCTCTACACCGCTCTCTTCATGCAGCTCGCCAAGCACGTCCCGCCCTCGGTGGCGCTGATCGAGGTGACCACCGATCCGGAGACCGACACCCCTTCTGTCCTGGCGAGCTACGCCCGGCAGGTCGGCGCCGGATGGACCTTTGGCACCGGCACCTCGTCGCAGATCACGGATTTCTGGAAGCCGTTCGGGCTGACGCTGGCGACGGGAGACGCGCACACCTCGACGCTTGCGCTGGTCGACCGCCACGGCTACATCCGCCTCGTCTATCGAGGAGCGCCGAAGGTCGGCAGCGACATCCCACCCGCCCTCGTCAGCTCGCTCAGCGGCCAGGGCCTCCACGAGCTCGGCTCAGGCGGCGACGGTTGGGGCGCGCCGGACGTCCTCCAGGCGCTGGCGACGATTGCGGGACCGGAGAAGTCCTTTGCGTCGGCCAGCGGCAAGGCGCCGGCTTTCACGCTGACCTCGACCGACGGCGCCAGGGTGAGCCTGGCGCAATACGCTGGCAAACCCGTCGTGATCAACTTCTGGGCGACGTACTGCCCGCCATGCAAGGCGGAGATGCCGATGCTCGCCGGCGCTGTCGGCCAGCGTTCCGGCGCGCAGCTCATCCTCGTCGATGAAGGCGACGGGCGGGAAAGCGCGCGCTCCTTCCTCGACGGTCTTGGCATCCACCAGCCCGCACTCCTCGACTCCGACCTCAGTGTGGGGAGGGACTACGGTATGTCCGCGCTGCCGATGACGGTGTTCGTGAAAGCGGACGGCACGATCGACCGCAGGCAGATCGGACAGCTCGATGCCGCCGTTCTCGCCGCGGAGTTGTCCATCTTGAGCACTCAGTAGACTGGCTCGCTGGTGGTTTCACCAGCCTTCTTCCGCCGCCTCGCTTTCACGACCGCGCTTTTCGCCTACCTGCAGATCGCTCTCGGCGGCGTGGTGCGCGTGACTGGATCGGGGCTCGGCTGTCCTGACTGGCCCCTGTGCCACGGCCGTCCATACCCGCCGGCCGACATCCACTCGATCATCGAGTACTCGCACCGCACGGTCGGCAGCGCGACCGAGCTGTTGATCGTGGCGACCGTGATCCTGGCCTGGATCGTCTGGCGCGTCCAGAGGCCTGCCGTCGCCTGGTTGGCCACGGCCGCCCTCGTCGCGGGTCTGAGCGAGGCCTTGCTCGGGGCTGGAGTCGTGGTCAACGAGCTGGCTTCGTGGCTGGTGCTGATCCACCTCGGCCTGGCGATGATCATTCTCGGCCTGCTGCTCGCCACGGCGGTCATGTCGCTGCCGGCGACGTCCGGCGTTCCTCGCCTGCGGGGGTGGACCGCGCTGGGGGCCGCCGCGACATTCGTGCTGCTGCTGACCGGTTCGACCGTCGTGGCGAGCAATGCCGACAACAGCTGCCACTCGTGGCCGCTCTGCGGTGGCGGTTTCGCATTCGACTTCTCAGGCGCGAATGCCTTCACCATGTTGCACCGAGGCGCGGTCCTGCTGATCGGGATCCTGATCGTCTACGTGGCGCTCAGAGCGCTGCGGCAACCGGTGCTTCGTCCCGTTGCCATGGCGACTCTCTTCGTCCTGGCGCTCCAGGTCGCGGTGGGGGCGGGCGCGGCGATCACGGACGCGGCTCTCTTCAACGGACTGCACGTGGCCGCGGCGACGCTGGTCTGGGCGGGAATGCTGGCGATGGCGCTGTTGACCCAGCCGAGGGCGGACCGTGTGCCGGCGCTGTCGCGCCTGGCGGTCGAGAAGGGGCCTGCGTGAGCGTCGCCAGCTCCACAACCCATCCGCGGTCCATGTCCGCGACCCTGCGTGACTACGTCAGCCTCCTCAAGCTGCGCATCGTCGTGCTGCTCGACGTGACCGCAGTGGGTGTGATGCTGCCCGCGGCGCACGGCCATCCGAAACCGCTCGCGGTGATCGCCGTCCTGATCGGCCTCACGTGCGCGGCGGGCGGCGCCAACGCGATCAACATGTGGTTCGACCGGGACATCGACGCGGAGATGACGCGCACCCGGCGCCGGCCGTTGCCCGCCGGTCGCATTGCGCCCTGGCACGCGGTAGCACTCGGCATCGCGCTCAACGTCGTGGCGTTTGCGGTGCTCTGGGCGGGCGCCAACCTGCTTGCCGCGGTGCTCGACCTGACCGGCGCGCTGATCTACGTCTTCGTCTACACGATCTGGCTGAAGCGTTCGACGCCGCAGAACATCGTCATCGGAGGCGCCGCCGGAGCCATGCCTCCGTTGGTCGGCTGGGCAGCCGCGACGGGTCGCCTCGACCTGACCGCGCTCGCGTTCTTCGGCGTGGTGCTGTTCTGGACGCCGCCGCACTTCTGGGCGCTGGCCCAGATGATCAAGAACGACTACGCAAAAGCCAACGTGCCGATGCTGCCTGTCGTCGCTGGAGAAACATCTGCCAAGCGGCAGAGCATCGTGTATGCGGTGCTGACCGCCGCGGTGAGCCTCGTGCCCTTCTTCACCGGGGCGGCGGGCGCCGTCTACCTCGCGGGAGCGATCGTTCTGGGGCTGGGTCTGGTCGGGATCTCCTTGCTCGACCTCGAGGGCAAGCGGTGGACGCGCCGCCTGTGGACCTACTCGATGGTCTACCTGGCGCTCCTCTTCGCCGTCTTCACCGTCTCGGCGTTCCTGCCCTGACGCCTTGGAGATAGTCCGCCTCCACCTCGCCCGCATCGACGCGTTCAACCAGATGCCTGTGCACGGCTTCGTGATCAAGCACCCCAGCGCCGGGGCGATCCTGGTCGACACCGGGGTCGGATGGCCGACCGAGATCGTCAAGGAGTGGAAGGTGGTCAACCGCCACGCGGCGGACGTCCTCGCCGAGCACGACCTGAGCCCGGCCGACGTGAAGATCGTGATCAACAGCCATCTTCACTTCGACCACTGCGGCCAGAACGCGGTCTTCAAGCACGCTCCGTTCTATGTCCAACGTTCGGAGCTGGAGCGCGCCCGCAAGCAGGAGCGCGTCACCGCGGAGTGGTTCGATTTCGCCGGCGCCCGGTTCGAGCTGCTCGACGGCGACGCTGAGATCGCGGAGGGCGTGCGCGTGGTCGCGACTCCGGGGCACACGGTCGGCCATCAGAGCGTGTTCGTCGACACGGACGGCGGCGCGGCGGTGATGATCGGCGACGCGGCGTACACCGCCGACATCTACCGGCAGGCGGACGAGGCCGACCTCTCGAAGTGGCCCGGCCAGCACGCCAACCGGAGTGACTGGACGAGGTCGTTGAAGAAAGTCCACGAGATGCACCCTCACGCCGTGCACTTCTGTCACGACACGCGAGTGATAGGTTCGTGATGGCTTTCGGACCGCTGGTCGAGGCCGATAGGCTGCGCGCTCACATCGACGACGCAGGCCTGCGAGTCGTCGACTTTCGCTGGTACCTGCAGGGGCGTAACGGTCGGGACGAATATCGGCGCGGGCACATCCCGGGCGCGGCGTTCGTCGATCTCGAGGCAGTGACGGGGACGGGGGGAGGAGGCAGGCACCCGCTGCCCAGCGCAGGGCAGTTCGACCGCGCGATGCGGGCGGCCGGCATCAACGCAGACACTCGTGTCGTCGTTTACGACGATGCCGGAGGCTCGGTGGCGGCGAGGCTCTGGTTCCTCCTCGACTATTTCGGCCACCAGGCCCAGGCTGTGCTCGACGGCGGCCTCCAGGCGTGGGCCGGGCCCCTCGAGACACGCGCGCCGGATGTGGAGCCGGGCAATTTCTCGGCCGGCGAACCCGACCGCTCGAGGATCCTTGATTTCGAGGCGGTGCGCATGCTTCGCGGCATGCCGCTCATCGACGCCCGCGCGGCGGAGAGGTATCGGGGCGAGAAGGAACCCATCGATCCGAAAGCCGGCCACATCCCCGGCGCGCTCAACGCGCCGTTCAGTGACAGCCTCGGTCCGGACGGCCGGTTCAAACCACCGGCCGAGCTGCGCAGGCGTTACGAGGAGCTGGGCGCGGCCAACGGCGCCGTCTTCTACTGCGGCTCAGGCGTCAACGCCACGCATCATGTGCTGGCGATGGCCGTCGCGGGCCTGCCCGGCGCGCGGATCTACGCCGGATCGTGGAGCGACTGGTCGAACCGGGACGCGCCCGTGGCAACCGGCCCGAATCCGTGAGGCTCGGGCTGAAGACCCTCGACGGATCTTCGGCGCCCATGCAGCCCACTCCCTCCCATGCCTTCGGCATGGGGACCCCAGAGGTGTGCGCTGCTCGCGTACGCATATTCGATGCGCTTGCTGCGCTGCTCGTCGCGTCGCCCGGATCTGGGCCGCCTGGATCGCCGAATCTCTCGCCGAGGGCTCCAGCCCGAGCCTCTAGTATTCGCCCATGATCCTGAAGGGGAAGCACGTCCTTATCGCCGGCATGTCTGACCGGCGCAGCATCGGTTTTTCCATCGCGCAGGAAGCCCAGCGCTCCGGGGCCGAGGTCCTGCTCACGAGCTTCGGCCGGATGATGAGCATCACGCAGATGACCGCGAAAAAGCTCGATCCTGTACCGGAAATTCTCGAGATGGACGTCACCAAACCGTCCGACATCGCGAGCGCGGTCAAGGAGACGTCAAAAAGATGGGACCGCATCGATGGCCTGGTGCATTCGGTTGCGTTTGCGCCGGCCGACGCGCTGGGCGGCCAGTTCCTGCACACACCATGGGAAAGCGTCGCCACCGCCCTTCAGGTGAGCGCATTTTCATTCAAGGAGATGGCGCGCGGTTTCCTCCCGCTGATGCAGGAGCACGGCGGATCGATGGTCACACTCGATTTCGACAATTCGAATCAGGCGTGGCCGAAATACGACTGGATGGGCGTTTCCAAAGCCGCGCTGGAATCAGTGACTCGGTATCTCGCGCGCGACCTGGGGCGGTACAAGATTCGGGTCAACGCGGTGTGCGCGGGACCGCTCGCCACGCTTGCGGCAAGCGGAATCCCGGGCTTCAAGGACTTCGAAGAGGTATGGGAGAAGCGGGCTCCGCTGGGATGGAGCCTGCAGGACAAATCGCCGGTCGGCAGGGCGGTTTGCGTCCTGCTTTCCGACTACCTGGACATGACCACCGGCGAGCTGCTGCACGTCGACGGGGGCTACCACGCGATGGGGACTGAGCTGCCTCCGGCTGACTGACCCAAGATGTTGTGGTCAGGTACGGACAACCGCGCAACATCGTGTTAGGCTCTTCCGAAATCCTGGCGTCGCGGGCCCGCCGCGACGACCGCCAAACGGGAGGAATGCAGTTTGCGGGAGTGCCTGGTTATCTACGTGGACGCCGCGCTGGACAAGCATGGCCGGGCCGGATGTGGCCTGGCCGTTTTTGTTAGAGGGCGAGCCGTTTATACGGAGTCGTTCGGCTTTTCGCACATGGGTGGGTCCGCTCAGCTGGAAGCGCACGTGTGCGCGGGCGCGCTCGATCTTGCCGCCGCGCGCTGGCCTTATCACCGTGTGATCGTGCGCACGGATTGCGCTCCAGTCGTCCGCAGCCGAATGCCGTCCAGCGACAGCTTTCGCATCGCCGTCCACGAAGTTCGTGAACGATGCCGCCGCGGTTGGCGCGTCGTCCGTTATGTCAGTCGTAAAGCAAATCCCGCACACGAGCTCGCGCGCGAGGGATTGAAGAGTCTTTCCAAACAACAAATGCTCGTCGCCGCCTGATTCCTTAAAAAGAATCTCAACGGGCGCAGCTAATATTGGCTGCGCCCGATTTCTTTTTGTTCAAGGGAGTGAAATGGCACCAGAGGAAGCACAGTCAAATGCGCCGCGGCGCCGGGGCCGTCCACCCGGATCGAAAACCACACGCACTCGCCGCAAGCGGACGGGTGGGGGAGAGCTCGTCGACAGGCTGAATGCGATGGTCGCGGAGCTCATCAGCACGAACAAGAAGCTGCAGCGCCAGGTGGCGAAGCTGTCCGAGAAGGCAGGCGCTTCATCCGCGAGCAAGAATGTCGAGCGGGGACTGCGCACCATCTCAAAGCGCGTGCAGCGCGCGCTGGGCGGAACCAAGAAGCGGCGTGGCCGCAAGCCGGCGACAGCCGCAAACGGCCGCCGGCGGAAGACGGCAACGCGACGTAGAAAAGCGAGCTAGTTCCTCGTTCTTTTTGCGCGGATAACGCCCCGTTGGATACAACGGGGCGTTTGCAGGCTGCGGATTACGCCCGGCTGGCGTCAGAGAGGCGTTACGAGTGCGATCTCTCCTGGCCTTTTTCCATCGATTTCGCTGTGCGGTATGCGTCCACGATGCTGAAGATCCAGAGCGTGCCGCCGCCAAGCTCCATAGGCACACCCACCGCGGCGCCGATCACGCTGAGGTCCAGGTCGAAGCCGAAGAACTGAAGCCCGCCGATCCCGACGAGATAGGCGAGACCCTTCATGTTGTGTCCGAGATAGAAATGTCCGAGACCGGGCACGATGGCCAGCGTGGCGGCGAGCGCGGGACTCTTGCGCGCGCGGGGGACGGGACCGTAGTACGCGCCTGACGCCGGCGAGCCGCAGCGAGGGCACGGCGCGTTCGGGTCGGTCAGCAGCGCCCCGCACCGGCCGCACAGGACCTCGGATGCCATCCCCTTCTAGTCTGCCAACTTTGCTAGCGTCCTAACCGTGGATCTCGGCTTCACGCCCGAGGAGGAAGCCTTCCGGCTCGAGGTTCGAACCTGGCTCGAGTCCAACCTGCCGGCCGGCTGGCGCCACCGCGGCGTCGGCGGTTACCGCGAGGAAGAGGAGACCGAGATCCAGCGCGACTGGCAGCGCCGCCTCCACGATGGCGGCTGGCTGAAGCTGGGATGGCCCAAGGAAGCCGGCGGCCGGAGCGCCACGCCTGTAATGCAAGCGATCTACCAGGAGGAGATGGCGCGGGTGGGCGCGCCCGGGATCCTCGGCCGCCTCGGCGTCACCCTGCTCGCCCCGACGCTCGTCGCCCTCGGCTCGGACTGGCAGAAGGAGACGTACGTCGAGAAGATCCTGAGCGGCGACCTGATCTTCTGCCAGGGCTTCAGCGAGCCCGACGCCGGCAGCGACCTGGCGGGCCTTCGCACGCGCGCCGAGAAACGCGATGGCAAGTGGGTGCTGAGCGGCCAGAAGACCTGGTCGAGCGGGGCGCACTACTCGGACAAGAGCTTCCTGCTCGCGCGCACCGACCCGAACGCCGAGCCGCATCGAGGCATCGGTTTCTTTCTTGTCGACATGAAGCAGCCAGGCGTCGAGGTTCGACGGATCAAGCAGATGACAGGCGGCGGCGAGTTCTGCGAGATCTTTCTGTCCGGCGCCGAGGTCGAGGAGCGCGACCTCGTCGGTGGGCCCGCGGACGGCTGGAAGATCGCGATGACGGTGTTCGGCTTCGAGCGGGGTGGCCTCGCGCAGGCGGCGCGCTTCGAACGCGTCGTCGCCGAGCTCGCGGCCCTGGCCCGTGAGCGCGGCGTCGGATCCGATGCCACGACGCGGCAGAAGATCGCCCAGGCCCAGATCGAGGCGCACGTCTTCCGGCTGATCGGCCTGCGCAACCTGACCAGGGCGCAGCACGGGCACGCGCCCGGTCCGGAAGCAAGCGTGACGAAGCTCTACTGGAGCGAGATGGACAAGCGGATGCAGGAAACCGCGATCGGGGTCGAGGGGATGTACGGGGCGCTCGCGCCGGAATCCGCGATGGCTGTCGAGGACGGGCGATGGCAGTACAGCTGGCTGTGGGCGCAGGCGGAGACGATCTACGCAGGCTCCTCCGAGATTCAGCGCAACATCATCGCCGAGCGCATGCTCGGCCTCCCGCGCGGCCGATGATCACGAGCGCGGAGGCAATCGACCGCCTCAAGACGCGCATCGGCGTCGACGGTCCGGAGGTGACTGCGCCGGTGGAGGCCGGCCACGTGAGACGCTTTGTCGAAGCGATAGGCGATCCGAACCCGCGCTGGACGAGGGAGGTTCCGCCCACGTTCCTCGTCGCGCTTGCACCGGTGTCGGTACATCTCAGCGACGCAGAGGAGTACGGCAAAGGCTGGCTCAACGGCGGCAACCGGTTCGAGTACTTCGCGCCCGTCATGATCGGCGACGAGATCACCTTGAAAGGCCGGGTCGTCGACGTCTACGACAAGGCGGGTTCGAGCGGAAACATGCTCTTCATCATCTTCGAGACCGACTACACGAACCAGCGCGGCGAGCTGGTCGCGAAGGTGCGCGGGACCATGATCCGCCGATGAGCGTGCAGGTCGGACAGGAGATTCCAGAGCTGGTCAAGGATCCGACCACACGGCAGCTCGTCCAGTACGCGGGCGCGCAGGGCGACTTCTACGAGATCCACTACGACCAGGCGTACGCGAAGAGCGTCGGGCTGCCAGGGGTCATCCTGCACGGGCTGCTCAAGGCTGCGTTCCTCGGCCAGCTCGTCACGGACTGGCTCGGCGACCGGGGCACGCTCGAGAACTTCGAGGTGAGCTACCGTGGCGTCGACATGCCGGGGCACCCGTACCGCTGCCGGGGGCAAGTCACGCGGGTCGACGGCCGCGATGTCGAGCTCGAGGTCTGGGGCGAGGACGAAGAAGGCAAGCGCACAACGCTGGGCACGGCCACCGTGCAGATGCGCGCCTGATGTTCTCCTTCTACCTGGTGCTGAAGTTCATCCACATCGCTGCCGCGATCACGGCGGTCGGCGCGAACATCACCTACGGCGTCTGGAACGCTCGCTCGCAAAGCGAGCCGGCTCATCTCGGGTTTGCGCTCAAGGGCATCAAGTTCATCGACGACCGGATCGCCAACCCGGCCTACGGCGTGCTGCTGCTCACAGGGGCGTTGATGTTGATCGTCGGCCACTGGTCGATCACGACGCTGTGGGTGATCCTGGCGCTTGTGCTCTTCGCGGTCCTGGTGGTGGTTGCGGTCGCGCTCTACTCGCCATTGCTGCGCAAGCTGATCGCGGTCGTCGACGGAGGCGACACCACCTCGCCGGAGTTCACCAACCTCGTCAACCGGAACCGCATTCTCGGGGGCGTGTTCGGCCTGCTCGTGCTCCTGATCCTGGTCACGATGGTGTTCAAGCCCTCCCTGTAGACCCAGAGCACGATCAGCACCGACGCATCGATCACGCAGTAACCGCCGGCGATGACCGAGGGCGGGTTGCCAGACGGAATGTGCGTCCACGGAGCAACCGGCATCCAGGACCAGTTGCCGAACGACGTGCCGAAGATCTCCAGCTCGCTCACGATGATGAAGATGGCCGCGAACAGCGGCCAGCGCGGCGACCGGAGCAGGAAGTAGGCGAAGACCGGGAGGCACAGCGCCCCCTGCAGGTCGAATCGCCCGGTCACCACCGGCAGCAACGTGAGGCCGAGGAGCGCCCACGTGGCTGCGCCGGCCAGCACCGCGTAGGCCACGCGGCGGCCGTGGCGCTTGACCACCGGCGTCTGCGCCGCGAGGAGGCCGAAAAGGTACACGATGCCGTGGCCCGGCGGCACGAACAGGGGCAGGTTGTGCAGTCGGTAGCGGTACACGCCCCAGATGAGGGAACCGAAGATCTCGAAGCAGGTCGCCACGGCGACACACGTCCACACCTGGACGCGCTGCTCCTTCGGCGCCTTCAGCGCCGCGAGGTAGAGGACCGTGAACGTGAGCCCACCGAGGACGTACTGCTGCCACTGGGCCGTGGTCCGGCTGTCCGCAAACAGGCCGATCGGCGTGTAGATGAGGAGATACGCGTGCAGCCAGTAGGGCTGCACGCGCTTGGAGATGCTGGGGATTACTTGATGGTGCCCCTTTCGTCGATCAGGTTGCCCTGCAGCGTCCAGCCAGTCCCGTTCCAGGTGATGACCTGCTCCTGCATGATCGGGAAGTGGTCGGTCGAGCTCGTCTTCACCTTGACTCCGGGCAGCAGGAACGGATTCGTCTCGTTGAGCTGGTTTGCGGCGATCTTCATCACGTTGGCGCGCGTCAGCACGTTGCCTGCCTGCTTCAGGACGTCGACCATCGTGTAGGCCACTGCGACGCCGTAGATGTTGAAGCCGTCATTGGGGTTGCACGTCGTGCAGGCGGCAATGATCGTCTTGTACTGCATCATGGCGGAGTCACTGGCCCACTGCGGGTCGGTGGGGTCCTTGATGTATCCGACGCTGGTGACGTTCTTGAGCGCGGCGCCCGCCTTCGCGGCAAGACCCATGTAGACCTGCGGGTTGGACACTGCGTTCAGATAGATGGTCGGGGCCCAGTGGAGCCCTGCGGTCACGAATGCCAGGGACTGGATCGTCGGCTTGGGTGTCGAGAACAGGAAGAGCGTGTCGGCCCCGGCCGCCTTCAACTTGGTCAGCTGCGGGAACGGGTTCGCCGCAGTGACGTCATAGCTCTCCTTGTCGACGATGAGCGACGCGCTGGAACCGAGGCCATCGGTGAGGCCCTTCAGATAGTCCTGGCCGTAGTCGTCGTTCTGGTAGAGGACGCCGATCTTGGCGCTCGGGTGGTTTGCCAACACGTCCTTGGCGTAGATCCGGGACTCGCCCTGGTAGGGCGGCTGCCAGCCCAGCGACCACTGGTTGGTACCGTAGTCGAGGTCGAACGTGGTCGCGCCCGTCGCGACGAACAGCTGCGGCACCTTCTTGCTGTTCAGATAGTCTCGAACCGAGGTCTGGTCCTGCGTGCCGAGGCCGCTGAACATTGCGAAGACCTGGCTCTGCTCGACCAGCTGCTTGGTCAGCGGAACGGTTTGCGCGGGGTTGTAGGCGTCATCGAGGACCGAGAAGTTGATCTTCCGGCCGTTGACCCCGCCCTGGTTGTTGACGTACGTGAAGTAAGCGGTCTCGGCGTTCGCGATGGTGCCGTACGCCGCGGCAGGGCCGGAGAGAGCGATTGTGTTGCCCAACGCGATCGAGGTGCTCGTGATGCCGACGTCCGTTTGCGGGGCGGGGTTGCCGCTGGTGCCCCCGCAGGCGGCCACGACCATCAGAAGAGCGGCCACCGCGGCCAGGCTTGGTGATCTGCGTGCCATAGAAAACCCTCCCACTTTTATGAGCATGTATTTAATCAGGCTCACTAACAGTTTGCGATTCCGCCGCCGTATGTCCAGTCTCCCGATCGCCCGCCCCGCGGAGGCGCCGGTTGAGCGCCGCGTAGCCGGTCCGCGCCAGCCCGACCAGGCCGTTCGGGGCGAAGATCATGATGAGGATCAGGATCACCCCGTAGGAGACTGCCGGGCCCGCGTTCTTCACGGTGGTCACGATCTGCGTTGGTATCCAGGCCTGGCTCGGCACCCACTGGCTGGACTCGATCGGCAGAAAGTAGGCGGAGATCGCGCCGACCAGGGGGCCTGGGATCGACGCCAGGCCGCCGACCACGACGCCGACGAGGAGCTGGATCGAGAGCGACACCGGGAAGGTGTCGGGACTGACGAAGCCGGTGGACAGCCCGTACAGGGAGCCTGCGACGCCTGCGTAAAACGCCGACAGCGCGAAGGCGAGCGTCTTGAAACCCGCGACGTTGACGCCTGACGCCGCGGCAGCGACCTCGCCATCGCGGATGGCGCGCATGGCCCGGCCCGGCCGGTGCCGGACGACGTTCCACGCCACCCAGAACAGGACGACGGCGCAGAAGAGCGTGACGTAGTAGATCCACTGGTCGCTCGTCATAGCTGTACCGGTCAGCGCTGCGAACACGCTGCTGGCGGTGGCGGGCGGGTCGGGCTGGACGACCAGAATGCCCTGGACGCCGCCGGTGAGCCCCGCGGGCCGCTTGATCAGGCTCGGCGATACGACCGCCAGCGCGAACGTCGCCAGCGCGAGATACAGGGCGGACAGTCGGAGCGCCGGGATGCCGAACAGAAATCCCACAAGCCCTGTCGTGAGGCCTGCGATGGGGATCGTGACCAGGTAGTCCATCTTGTAGTGGTGCGCGAGGATGGCCGAGACGTAGGCGCCCAGCGCCATGAACGCGCCGTGGCCCAGCGACAGCTGGCCGCTGTAGCCGACCAGGATGTTCAGGCCCATGATCGCGATCGCGAGGATCAGCGCCTGCGCCCACTCGCTCGCCAGGAAGCTGCTGATGACCGTGGGGAAGCCCAGGAAGAACAGCACGACCACGCCGACCAGCCAGTAACGCGGCTGCGCCACGCGGATGCGCTGCATGGCTCAGACCCTGCGCACGGCAGCGCGTCCGAAGAGTCCATTTGGCTTGAGGAGGAGGACTCCGACGATGATCGCCAGGCCGACGGCGAGCTGGAGGTCGCCACCGACGAACGGAAGGTAAGCGCCGGCGAGGTTGATCGTGACGCCCACGATCAGTCCCCCAACCACCGCGCCGAGTGGACTCTCGATTCCGCCCAAGACCGCTGCGGCGAAGGCGTAGATGATGATCGACTGCATCATGTTCGGCTCGAGCAGCAGGATGGGGGCGACCATCATCCCGGACGCCGCGCCGACGGCCGAGGCCAGGCCCCACCCCAGCGCGAGCATCCAGCTGACGTGGACTCCCAGCAGGCGGCTTGCCTCGGGATGGTGCGCGGCGGCGCGCAGAGTCAGCCCAACGGTCGTGTGCTGAAGCAGCACATAGACAGCCAGCAGGACGATGCCTGAGACCGCTATGACCCCCAGGTCACGGTAACCGACGAAGACTCCGGCCAGGTCGATGCTGTCGGGCGAGAAGGGACTCGGGAACGATCGCGGCACGTAGCCCCAGGCGAACCCGGCCAGGCCGTTGACGAGTGTCGCCAGGCCCAACGTGATGATCACCAGGGTGAGGACGGGGGCGCGCTCGACCGGCTTGATGACGACCCGCTGCACCAGGATGCCGCCGGCAAAGGCGAGCACCAGCGTCACCGGAAACGCGATCCAGAAGCTCACGCCGCGGCCGATGAGCGTGAACGCGACGAATGTCGCGAACATCGCCATCTCGCCCTGGGCGAAGTTGACGAGGCCCATGGCGTTGTAGATGAGGACGAGCGCGAGCGCGAGGCTGGCGAATATGCCGCCAGTTGCGATACCGCTGACGACCAGCTGTAGGAACTCTTGCATCGCTCAGTAACCCAGGTAGGAGCGGCGAACCGACTCCTTCCCTTGGAGCTCGGCGCTGTCGCCCTCGACCGCCACGCGGCCGACTTCCAGGACATACGCGCTTGACGAAAGGTTGAGGGCGAGACGGGCGTTCTGTTCGACGAGAAGGACGGCGACCTGGCGGGACTCGTTGATCGACTTGATGATCTCGAAGATGGAGCGCACGACTATCGGCGCCAGGCCGAGCGATGGCTCGTCGAGCAGCATGAGCCGCGGCCTCATCAGCAGGGCGCGGGCCAGAGCGAGCATCTGCTGCTCACCCCCGGACAGCGTGCTCGAGGACAGGCGCCGGCGCTGTTTCAGGACCGGGAAGTACTCGAAGACGCGCTCGTAGTCCTTCTTCACCTCCGGACCGTCCCGCCGGAGATAGGAGCCAAGGCGGAGGTTTTCATCGACCGTGAGCTCGGTGCAGATCCCGCGGCCTTCGGGCACGTGCGCGATGCCGCGCCGGACGATTTCCTCAGTCGACATGCCGCGTAAGGAGCGGCCGCCGAAGCGAATGTCGCCAGTCCAACGCACGCCGCCGGTGATCGCGCGCAGGGTCGTCGTCTTGCCTGCCCCATTGGCGCCGAGCAGCGAAACCACACCGGCCTCCGGCACCTGGAGCGAGATCCCGTGAAGGACGGACGTGGGCCCATATCCAGCGCGCACATCCTCGAGCTCGAGCAGATTGGTCATGCGGCGCCCAGGTAGGCCTCGATCACCGCCGGGTTCTTCTGCACGTCGGCCGGAGTTCCCTCCGCGATCTTCTTGCCGAAGTCCAGCACGACGACGCGGTCGGAGATGCCCATCACGAAAGCCATGTGGTGCTCGACCAGAAGCATGGTCACGCCCAGCTCCGTGTGCGCCCGGCGAAGCAGGCGAGCCATCGCATCGACGTCTTCGTGGCTGATCCCTCCTGCAGGCTCGTCGAGAAGGACCAGGCGCGGCCGCGAAACGAGGGCCCTGGCCAGCTCGACGCGTTTCTGAATGCCAAACGGCAGCACCGCGACGGGACGTTCCGCATACGAGCCGAGACCCACGAAATCGATCATCTCGAGGGCGCGCTTGCGCGCCGCCGCCTCGGCGCCGATGGCCCTGGGCAGCGGCACTGTCGCCTCGAGCCATCCACTCTTGGTGTGCACGTGGTCGCCCACCATCACGTTGTCGAGCACAGTCATCGACCGGAAGAGCGCGACGTTCTGAAAGGTTCGAGTGAGCCCGTGGCGGATCACCTGGTGGGAGCGGATCGACTGCACCGAACGGCCGTCGATGGTGACGGTGCCGCCGCTCGGCCTGTAAACACGCGTGATGACATTGAAAAGCGTCGTCTTGCCGGCGCCGTTGGGGCCGATCAGGGCGACGACCTGGCCTTCCTCGACGTTGAGCGAGACCCGATCCAGCGCCACCACACCGCCGAAGCGGACGCTCAGGCTCCGCACCTCGAGCAGTGACATTCGCCGAATACTAAGTTGGCAGCGACTCCCTGACCACTAGTCGCCTGGCTCGGGGAGATCTCCGTGCTCCGGCAGTTCGGGCGGTTCCTCCGACGCGCTCAGCTCAGGGTAGCCCGCGTCCGGCGTGCCGGTTCCCCACTCGTTGGGCGGGCCCCACTCGACGTGTCCCAGCTCGGCCTCAGGCTCGGGCTCCGGCTCCGCCGCCGGAGCGGGCGGTGGGGCGGGGTGCGGTTGCTCGGGCTCCGTCCACGCCGACTCGGCGCCTGGCTCGGCCGAAGGAGTTGGCGGCGGAGTGCCGAATCCCGCCGTGTAGTCCGGCCGCATCGCGCGGTGCACCACCGCCGCCGACGGCAGGACGGGGGTTGGTCGCGGCCGCCTGATCGCGCTGACCGCCCAGTAGCCGAGCGACAGGATGATCGCCATAGCTCCGGCGATCGGCAGGAACACAAACGGCGGTTTCGAGATGAGGTCGAGGCCGTTGAGCGTCGGCGCGACGGGCGTCGGGCTCGTGGTGGGCGATGCGGTCGATTCGGTCGGGCTGGGGGACGGTGACTCGCTCGGGCTGGGCGAGGGCGAGGGCGAGGTTGCAGCCTGCTCGAGCATGAAGTTCGCGCACGGCCTCGGCTCGATGCTGGCGCACAGCTTGTGCGGGCCGGGTGGGTCGCCGGGGAACGGCTTGACGTGGGTGACGAAGTTGCCGCTGCCGTCGGCGACGGCGCCCCCCGCCACCTTGTTCGGCATGTCCCAGATCAGGGTCATCTGCTCGTTCGGGAGGAACGCGCCGCCGTTGACCGTGATCTGGGTGTTCGGCCCGCCGTCGGTGACATCCAGGGAGAGGAAGGCGTTGAGCGGGATCGGCGAGGGAGAAGGTGTCGGGCAGGTGGTGGAGGCCGTCGGCACGCAATCCGCCCGTGCTTCGGGCGCGAGGACGAATAGGAAGGACGCTGCCGCCGCCGCGCTGAGCATCACCAGGGCTGGAGCAAGACGGCGGGAATCCCACCAACGCATGAAGCGCGGGAACGATAGCACAGCCGGTTCGGTTACACGGGGGGCCACGGGATCGACCACGCCGAGGTGGGTTCGGGGAAGCGCCACTGAGGGTCGAGCACGCCGCGCAGCCGGCGCTTGAGCATCCGCACCTCGGCCGGTCGGAGCAGCGCCTGCATGGTCTTTCCCAGTCCACCGCGCTCCAGCTCGACCAAGGCGCGTTCGACGTCACTGCAAAGGTCCGCTGGCAGCGCCTGGCCGGAGAAGTCCCAGATCACCGTGCGCAGCTTGTTTTCGACGTTGAAGGTCAGGCCGTGGTCTATCACCCACACGTTGTCGTCCGCATCGAAGAGGCAGTGGCCCGATTTGCGGTCGGCGTTGTTGGCGATGACGTCGAACAGCGCGACTCGAATCCAGGTCTCGGTGCGCGAGCTCTCATCGCCGAAGAAGTGGCGTCCGTCCGCCTCGATGAAGAGCTGCACAGCGCCGACGCCGTGCGGCGCCTTCTCGCGCACGACGGTCGGTGGGATCCGTGGCCAGCCGAGGACCTTGCTGAGCTCATAGGCAGCGACCTCGCGCTGATAGAGGGTGCCGGCCTCGAAGTCCCACAGCGGCGATTCGCCGCGCGCCGGCTTGTACACCGCGCGCAGGCCGGACGGCGGGTGCGGCCCGAGTCGAGCCAGGAACGTGTAGTTCGAGGCACCGTGCAGGACGCCGAGGATCTTGACCTCAGGCAGGCCCCCGAGGAGCTCCTCGGCCTCCTCAGAAGATGGGCCGGGCACCGTTCATGACCGGGCAGGGATGGCCTGACGGGTCCATGGGCAGGCCGCATCGAGGGCAGAGCGGCCGCCCGGCCGAGAGCACCGCCTCGGCCTGCCTCGAGAAGGCGATCACCTGGTCGTGGCTGAGCCAGAAGCGGACGCTCGGCGCGTCATCCGCCGGCGGCGTCTCGCTCGTCAAGGTCTCGCCCGCGGCGCCCTGGCTCGCAACCAGCACGAACATCTGGCGGGCCTCGTGGTAGCCCAGGCCCATCTCGCCGATCTGCCACTCCGGTTCGCCGGGTACGCTGCCGCTTTCGGCTGTCTCGCCTGGCGCCTGAGCCGTCTCGTCCGGCGTCTCGATCTGCTGGGCCTCGAGCATCTGGTTCACGCGCACGAGGAGGGCCTGGATCTGGGCTTTCTCGCAGCCCAGGGTGAGGGTGCGCCCCGAACCAGTGGCCAGGAGGAAGAACCGGCGCTTGCCGGGCTCGCCGACGGCAGCGACCGCGATGCGGTCGACCGGGTCGAGCTCGTAGATCGCCATCGTCTAAAGACTAGGGTTCTCCGGCGTTTTGCAGCCCCGGAAGCGGGGAATGAGATCAGGGGTAACCACTTTGAATTCAATCCATCCCACCTGGAGGAACAGCGACAAATGCCAAAAACCGTAGGAATCGACTTGGGGACGACCAACTCGGTCATCGCCGTCATGGAAGGCGGCGAGCCTGTTGTCATACCCAACGCCGAAGGTTCGCGCACGACGCCCTCCGTGGTCGCCTTCACCAAGTCCGGTGAGCGGCTGGTGGGCACGCTGGCTCGCCGGCAGGCGGCCGTCAACCCCGAGAACACCGTCTACTCGATCAAGCGGTTCATGGGCCGCAAGTTCGGCGAGGTCGACTCGGAGCGGAAGATCGTGCCCTACCAGGTCAAGCCGGGCAAGGACGACCGCGCCGTGGTGTTCGTCCCGAACGCGAACAAGGAGTTCACCCCCGAAGAGATCTCGGCCATGATCCTGCAGAAGCTCAAGGCCGACGCCGAGGCGTACCTCGGTGAGAAGGTCACCGACGCGGTCATCACCGTGCCCGCGTACTTCAACGACTCGCAGCGGCAGGCGACCAAGAACGCCGGCCAGATCGCGGGCCTCAACGTTCTGCGCATCATCAACGAGCCGACCGCCGCCTCATTGGCCTACGGGCTGGACAAGAAGGCGAACGAGACAATCCTGGTCTTCGACCTCGGCGGTGGCACCTTCGACGTCTCGGTGCTCGACGTGGGCGACGGCGTCTTCGAGGTCAAGGCCACCAACGGCGACACTCACCTCGGCGGTGACGACTACGACCGCCGGATCGTGGACTGGCTGGCCGAAGAGTTCAAGAAGCAGAACGGTATCGACCTGAAGGCCGACCGCCAGGCCCTGCAGCGCCTTACCGAGGCCGCGGAGCGGGCCAAGATCGAGCTCTCGAGCCGGCTCGAGACGACGGTCAACCTGCCGTTCATCACGGCGGACCAGACAGGTCCCAAGCACCTCGAGATGACCCTGACCAGGGCCAAGTTCGAGTCGCTGACGACAGACCTTACCGAGCGCACCCGGGGACCGTTTCTCGCCGCGCTCAAGGACGCCAACCTCACCCCGCAGCAGATCGACGAGGTCGTGCTCGTCGGGGGCGCGACCCGCACGCCGATCATCCAGCAGCTCGTCAAGGAGCTCCTGGGCGGCAAGGAGCCGCACAAGGGCGTCAACCCGGACGAGGTGGTCGCCGTCGGCGCCGCCATCCAGGCCGGGGTTCTGAAGGGCGAGGTCAAGGACATCCTGCTGCTCGACGTCACGCCGCTCTCGCTGGGCGTCGAGACCCTGGGCGCGGTGATGACCAAGCTCATCGACCGCAACACGACGATCCCTACCTCTCGCTCGCAGGTCTTCTCGACCGCGGCGGACAACCAGACCTCAGTCGAGGTCCACGTCCTGCAGGGCGAGCGCGACATGGCGCACGACAACCGCACGCTGGGTCGCTTCCACCTGGACGGGATCCCACCCGCGCCGCGGGGCATGCCCCAGGTCGAGGTCACGTTTGACCTGGACGCCAACGGCATCCTCAACGTGAAGGCGCAGGACAAGGGAACCGGCCGGGAGCAGTCGGTCACGATCACCGCGTCCTCGACCCTGAACAAGGACGAGGTCGATCGGATGGTCAAGGAGGCCGAAGCCCACTCCGCCGAGGACCGGGCCAAGCGCGAAGAGGTGGAGCTCCGCAACCAGGCGGACCACATGATCCACCAGGCCGAGAAGGTGATCAAGGACAACGAGGCCCGGATCCCGGAGGATGTCAAGAGCGAGGTCAACACCAAGCTCGAGGCCCTCAAGACCGCGGCCAAGGGCTCGGACACCAGGGACCTCCAGCGCAAGATGGACGACTTCAACGAGTCGCTCCAGAAGATCGGCCAGCACATCTACCAGGGCGCGGGGGCTTCTGCCCCGACCGGTGGCCAGAGCGACGGCAACCCGGACGCCGGGGAGAAGAAAGAGGGCGATGTGGTCGACGCCGACTACCGCGAAGTCAACTAAATAGATTTGCCGTGAGGGCTCGGACTGCGGTCCGAGCCCTTATTTTTTGCCGAGCCCATGGGTGACTACTTCCGCGAGCGGACTCGCCTGTGGGCCGTGGCGGGCGTCATGGCCGGGGCGATGCTGACAGCATGGGACCTGGTCGTCGCCGCGCCATCCTTCTTCGCCGATTACGCCGTGCGGAACGACTTCCGGCTCGCCTACGCGGCGGCGATGGTCGGGCTGGACGACGGGTACGCAAGGCTCTACGACCTCTCCGCCCAGGCGGGGGCGATCCGCGCGTTGGGGGAGAAGTTCAACGTGCAGCCGTTCATCTCGCCGCCGCCGCTCGCCTGGCTGGTCACGCCGCTGACCGGCCTGCCGTTCGTCGTCGCGCTGGTCATCTGGACGGCGCTCCTGCTGGCCGCTCTCCTGTGGACGTGGTATCTGCTCGCCCCGGGCGAGGGCGTGGCTCGAGCCGCCCACCTCGTCTTGTGGCTGGGCGTCTTTCCCGTCGCGTTCGGCCTGATGGTCGGGCAGCCGGGCGCGGTGGTCGCGGCCGCCGTGGCGACCGCCTGGTGGCTTATCCGCGCCAAAAAACAGCTGGCGGCGGGGGCGGTGCTCAGCCTGCTCGTCGTGAAGCCGCAGCTGGCCCTTCTGGTCCCACTCGCCCTGTTGGTCGGGGGCTATCGAAAGACGTTTGCGGCCTGGCTCGTGGCGTCTGCCGTGATCGGGATCGTCGCGCTCGCCCTGCTGGGCGCTGATGGCGTGGCGCGCTATCGCGACATTCTCAGCCAGACCCAGACCGCGGCGTGGGACATCACGCGCCGCTACTCGATCTCCGGACCGCTCGGCCTCGGCTGGGCGCTGCGCATTGCGGAGGCGGTGGTGGTGGTCCTGACGGTGGTTGCAGCGTGGCGCCAGCGCCGGAACCCGGAGCGGGTGATGGCCGTCGGGATCGTCGGCTCGCTCCTGTTCACCCCGTACCTCGGGTTCCAGGATTTCCTGATGCTGTTCGTCGCGGGATGGCTCCTGGTCAGGTCCGGCGCGACCGCATTCCAGGTCACGATCATGGTCGTCGGCTACGCGCTGCTCGAGCTGGCCCTCGTGGTGCTTGCCATCCCGATCCTGGTCGCGGAAGCCGCGCTGCTGGTCTCGCTAACAGCCAACCAGCGGACCAGGAGCGGTCGGCAGGCCGCCAACCTCGAGCTGAAAATGCAGGTGCGAGCCGACGGATAGACCCGTGCTGCCGACCAATCCGACCTTGTCGCCCTGCTGCAATTCCTGCCCTAGGGCGACCGACACCTGCTCCATGTGGGCGTAGACCTCGACGAGGCCGAAGCTGTCGGTCACCTGGACGCGGATTCCAAAGTAGTCGGCGTAGCCGACCGCGGTCACCTTTCCGCCGGCGGCGGCGACGATCGCGGTCCCGTAGCCGGCCAGGATGTCGACTCCGGTATGGAAGTGCAGATAGCCGCCGTAAGAGGGCTCCACGGCGAAGGACGTGGGCCCGAACTGCTGGATGATCGAGGCGCCTGGGATCGGACATAGAAACTGTCCAGGGTCGGCCGGATCGGCCGGCACACCGGTGCTGAGGTTCGGGCCCTGGGTGGGATCGACAGGAATCACGAGCACCAGGCCCGGCGTCAGCTGCGCGGCGCGAATTCCGTTGTAGCCGAGCAGTGTGCTGGCGTCAACGCCATAAGCGGAGGCGAGGCTCGCTGGCGTGTCCCCCTTCCTGACGACGACGACGACGCCCGGCACCGGCGGGAGCTTGATAGGCCGCCCCACCTTGAGCGGCATGCGCAGGCCCGGATTCGACCAGACGATGTCCCGCCAGGGGAGCTTGAACTGCTTGCCGATGCTCTCCAGCGTGTCCTCCGGCGCCACCGTGTAGAGGATGGGAGCGCGGTTCGGAAGGGCCGATGTCGGTACCGAGATCGGCTTGATGATCACGCTGTCGCGGCCAACCGAAAGATCGCCGGTGGCGAGGCCCTGGTCAGCCGAAGCGGAGGTGAGCCCTGGTGTTTGGAAGCTCGCATAGAGCCCACGGTCCATCACCGTGTAGCTGGACATGACGCCGGCGATCGCGAGGACGACGGCGTGGGTCACGTAGCGATGGGTCCGCAACGGCTACCCCCCGGCCTCCTATTGGCGCACCCCGGCTGTTGAAGACCGGGGTCACCCTAACAAACCCACGGCGGGAGCGTCAACAGCGTAGGCGCGAGAGCCGACGGTGGTGTCTGAGTTCACCACATAGTTCTCTCATGTCGCAAGACATAGTTCTCGCCACCAAGCTCGGAGGTGGCGGATGTCCTCAATCGCTCGCTACGTCGTCGACGCAGTCGTCCTTGAACGGCGCAGC
>Ga0207684_10000248_pt1 | contig 80978 bp, 73 predicted proteins | sample KBSK5501metaG_FD_184342 | JGI IMG/M metagenome (GOLD analysis project Ga0207684, IMG submission 184342) | Corn, switchgrass and miscanthus rhizosphere microbial communities from Kellogg Biological Station, Michigan, USA - KBS K5-50-1 metaG... | ecosystem: Host-associated > Plants > Roots >...
GACACTCAGCGAGGGAATGACCCTGAGTGAAGGTATGACGCTCAGCGAATCATTGAATCTTGGAGAACCATAAAGCATGCGAATCATCGAGATGTCGGATTACAATAGAGCCGCGCGGGCTTACTGGTGGGTGACCACGCTACTGGGAGCGTCAACGGTTGTCTGGGCGCTTGGCGAGTTGGTCAGTTTGAATCGCGGCCAGATGTTGTCGATACTGGCTCTGACACTGATCGTTTATATCGCGGGCTTGTATCCGATTCGCGTGCCCAGCACGCAGGTCTCGATCACTCCAACGGACATCTTCGTCTTTCTCACGGCTCTGTATTTTGGCGCAGCGCCTGCGACGGTGGTTGCGGTTGCCGACGCGCTCGCGGCATCGCTACGGACCTCACGCCGCTGGACAAGCCGAATCGGCGGCCCGGCATTGATGTCGATCGCAGTAGGTTCGTCTGCAAATCTGTTTGACTACTCTTTGAGCAGGCTCGAAGCGAATCAACTTCTCACTACACCAATGCTGCTGGCCGCCTTGCTGCTTTTCTCAATACTCTACTTCGTTCTTAACTCCGCGCTGCTGGCCGCGCTTCAATCGCTGAAGAAAAACGTGGCGCCGCTCGCGTTGTGGCGGACAAACTATTCGTGGACCGGCCTGACCTATGTCGCAAGCGCGTCGGCCGCGGGATTGATTTACCTGGGGATCAAACAGTATGGGCACACACTGCTTCTCGCGGCTGGTCCGCTGGTAGCAGTGATATTTGCTACCTGTCATTTCTATTTCAAACAATCGGATGAGCGTGCAAAAGCCACCGAGCGAATCAGCCGGCTTCACCTCGCGACGGTGGAAGCTCTGGCGACGGCCATCGACGCCAAGGATGAAATCACCCACGATCACGTCTATCGAGTTCAAGTTTACGCGGCTGGTCTGGCGCGGCACTTCGGATTGAGCGAGCTGGATATCGAAGCCCTGAAGGCCGGCGCCTTGCTGCACGACGTCGGGAAGATTGCCGTGCCCGATTACATATTGAACAAGCCCGGCAAACTGACGGCCGCGGAATTCGAAAAGATGAAGATTCACACAGTGGTCGGGGCTCAGATTCTGGAGCGGGTCAACTTCCCGTATCCTGTCGTTCCGATCGTTCGTCATCATCACGAGCGATGGGACGGACGGGGTTATCCGGATGGGCTCAAGGGCCAGATGATTCCGCTGACGGCGCGCATCCTTACCGTCGTCGATTGCTTCGACGCGGTTCGCGAGGATCGCCAATATCGAAAAGGGATGACCAGGGAAGCAGCGTGTGAATTTCTCACGGGCAACGCCGGCGCGCAATTCGATCCGAACGTCGTCGAGGCCTTCTTGAGTAACCTGCCGGCATACGAAGCTGAAATAACGGCACACAAGGCGAACCAGCAGCCTCTGCTTGCGCCGACGACACAAGCCGGCTTGTCGGAAAGCGGACTAACGGCGGTGCCCGCGGCGGGGTTGGCGCAAACTGCGACTGAGCCCCCTGATTACCTGAAGCAGATCAATGCGGCACATGCCGAAGTGGCCGCGCTTTACGAGATGGCCCAGACTTTCAGCGTGAGCCTGGATGTGCGGGACGTCGTGACCCTAACTGTGAATCGAATCGAGCGAATGATTCCGTTCACCACCTGCGCGTTTTATTTGCGCCAACCGGACGATTCTTCAACTGTCGCTTACGCCTTTGGTCAAAACGCCGAGCAGCTTCGAGGGCGAAGTCTTTCCGCGGGGCTCGGGATCGCGGGGTGGGTGGTCATAAACGGACGGCCGATGTCGAACACCGATCCTATGCTCGACCTGAATCAGTTGCTGGGGCAAAACGACAGCGGCTATCGCACGGCCGCCGTGTTTCCGCTAACGAAGGGCGACGAGACGATCGGCGCCCTCGCGCTCTATGCGTCGGAGCTCGAAGCGTACAGTAGCGATCAATTGCATTTGCTCGAATCGGTCTCTCGCTTGGCGTCGACGGCGCTTCAGCATGCAATATTACATGAACAAACGAGGGCGATAGCGCAGACTGATGTGCTCACCGGTCTTCCGAATGGGCGCGCGCTGTACGCGAGATTTGACCAGGAACTCGCGCATGCGAGCGAAAACAATTCGTCGCTTGCCGTTCTTTGTTTGAATATTGAGGGTCTGCGAGCGATCAACGACTCATACGGTTATCAGGCTGGCGATCGCGTGCTCGCCGGAGTCGCGGCGAAACTACGGGACACACTCGGTAGCAACGGCATGCTGAGCCGTATCGCCGGAGATGAGTTTATTTCTTTGCTGCAAGGCTGCACCGAGAGCGATGCTGCGCGGCTGGGCGCTCAAGCCCAATTCGAAGTATGTTCCTTTCTTCACGAAGTAAGGCCAGAGCAACATGCGCGTGTCGGGTTGAGCTACGGCGTCGCCGAATTTCCCGCCGATGGGCGGTCGATTGATGACCTGCTTCACGCCGCGGCCCTTGCGACGCGTCAGAACAAAGCAGCGCTGGTTGAAGATCCGGTCGTGTCGATGCCGAAGAATTATTCGCGCAAGACCGGGCCGCTCGCGCTCGTCGGATGAGATTCCACATTCGAACAAATATCATGAGAGCCGATAGCCTGCTGATATGTTCAAAGTCTCGCCTGTAATATTGCCTCCCTCTTCGGACGCCAGGAACGCAGCCATGGCGGCAATGTCTTCTTCTTCGACCATACGCTTGAGCGCGGTGGGTTCGACGTACTGAGCGACGACTTCTTCGTAGGGGAGCTTCATTTCGGCGGCGCGATTGCGTATGACCCGCTCGATCCGCGGTCCGCGCACCGGCCCTGGCGCGATTGCGTTCGCCGTAATCCCGTGTCGCCCGCCCTCCTCGGCCAGTGTTTGTGTTAGTCCAATCATTCCCCACTTCGACGCGCAGTAGGGACTGCGATACGCATAAGCCTGGAGCCCGGCTATCGACGTAATATTAATGATGCACCCGCTCCGGCGCTCGATCATGTGTGGCATCGCGTGCTTTGCGCAGAGGAACGCGCCGGTCAGATTGATCGCAAAGGTTTGGTCCCATTCTTCGCGGCTGATGTTTGGAACCAGCGCCGTAGGGCCGGCGACTCCCGCATTGTTGACAAGAATATCGATCTGCCCGAATTCGCTTAGTGCCGACGAAACCATGCGCACGACGCTCGGCTCATCCGCAACGTCGGTCAGCACGGCAAGCGCGCTCCCGCCATTGGTCCTTATCTCGCTCTCAACGGCTTTGATCTTTTCTTCCGTCGGACCGGCGAGCAAAACGCCCGAGCCTTCCTCGGCAAACCGCAGCGCGATCGTTCGGCCTATTCCACCGCCGCCTCCCGTTATAATTGCTACTTTGCTCTTGAGTTTCATGCAGTAGTCTCCCGCTTTCAGTCTTTCATTGGCGCCTATCATAGCCGATCGGCGAAACCCGCGGTAGCAACCGGCAACGGTAGCCACGAAGAGCGTGGCGGTCTGCCGGGGAATTTTATTTCAAGATTCCAGGTAACAAAGAGTGTGAGCGAGGATCGGCAGGGTTTTCGGATTCACCGGCGCGCATTGCGGCGTGCTTCAAAACGATTCCCGCGGCATTCTTTAGTGACATGTTTTGTCGCCTGTGGATGGCAGTTTCTGTGAAGTCGGTTTGAAAGGACGCTTCATGCGCGGACTTACCCCGCTTGTGTTAAGGACGACACGCTTTGGTATTTCGGCTTCGGGCACAGTCGCCCTGTTTCGCCAAAAACTTGCGCTGCAACTAGCGCTTTGAAGAAGGCATCAAACTTGCTGAAAAAGAGTGACAGCCGCACCCGATTAGGGAGAAGCGGCCAGGACGTAACTTTGAGGGAAACGAACATAATGAGTTGGCAGACGACAACGTCAACCTGGAGAACCGCAGAGAACATACAGGAGAGTGAGGCGCAGAAAGAGAGTCTGAAAATGGTAAGCAATGGTCAAAAGAGAAAACTGGTAGCCCTCGATCCAAACACCAAGAGCGCAGTGGCGCAGCAGTTTGAAGCCGGTCTTCGCGCTCGCGTAATCGGCCAGGATCGGGCGGTTCGCGCCATCTCGTCGCTGTATCAGGTATTCCAGGCGGGGATGACGAATCCAGCTCGTCCATTGGGAACGATGCTCTTTCTCGGCCCAACCGGATCTGGCAAGACTCACGTGGTCGAAGCGGCCGCCGAGATTTTGTTCGGCGATCGCAACGCCGTGATCAAAATCGACTGCGCCGAGTTCCAACATTCACACGAGATCGCCAAGCTTATCGGGTCTCCTCCCGGCTATCTGGGCCACCGCGAGACCTCGCCGTTGCTGACGCAGGAGAACCTCGAGAAGTATCGCACCGAGCGCGACCCTTTTACGCTGGTGTTATTCGATGAGGTTGAAAAGGCGTCCGACTCGCTCTGGCAATTGTTGCTCGGTGTACTCGACAAAGGCACGCTGACTCTCGGTGACAATCGCCGAGTCGATTTCTCGCAGGCGATGATCTTCATGACCTCGAACCTCGGCGCCAAAGAAATGAGCGAGCTTATCACCGGCGCGATCGGGTTTGCTCCGGCGAAGAGCGGCGCGTTGGCGTCGGACGATTTGGATCAGAAGATCTATCGCACTGCTTCAGACGCGGCAAAGCGAAAATTCTCGCCTGAGTTCATGAACCGCATCGACAAGGTTGTGGTCTTCCGAAGCCTGAAGCATCCGGAACTCTGCGACATTCTCGACCTCGAGTTGAACAGTGTTCAGCGGCGCATAGACGAAGGCGCGGGCGAGCACTTCAGTTTTAGACTTTCCGGGAACGCCCGGGAATATCTTCTGAATGAGGGCATCGAGTATCGCTACGGCGCGCGTCACTTGAAGCGCGCAATCGAGCGGCACCTTGTGAACCCGCTCGCGAGTCTGTCGGCCACGGGCCAGGTGCGCCTCGGTGACATTGTGATCGTAGACATCAGCGACGACACGCAGAAGCTGGCGTTCTATCGCGACGAGTCAGATGCAAGCAGGGCGGCGGTTGCGATGGATATGGTTCACTCAATAAACGTCCCCGGCGACAATCGCATCGCCGCATAGGTTAGCCGAGTTAAGTGAGTGTTCACGGAGGCTGGCGACTTTGAAACTCGCCAGCCTTTTTCCTGCATGCGCGAACGAACGTTTGAAACGCCAGCACCGCATCTGTAAAGTTCCGTCGAAATAAACATCGTCGTCGAAAGGCTTGAGTAATGAATATTCGAACTTTCTTTTTCGCCGCCGGTTTTCTGCTGCTCACATGTGCTGCCCGACGGAATTGGGCACGGGCAGTCTTCAAAACCGAGCGACGGATTGCACGCGCGCTTTCCGCATTACAACTACAACGATATGGTCACGGCGCAATATCGGTTGTTGACCGAAGGTCTCGGCGTGAATCATCTGCGGCTGGTGATGGGGACCTCGATGGGTGGAATGCACACGTGGGTCTGGGGCGAGAAATATCCCGAGTTCACCGACGCGTTGATGCCGCTCGCGAGCCTACCGGTTCAGATCGCCGGCCGCAATCGAACATGCGGCGAATGGTCATCGACTCAATCAGAAATGATCCCGATTGGAACAATGGTGAATACAAATCTCAGCCGCGTGGATTGACGGCCGCGGTGTTCACGCTTCTGTTCATGATAAGCAGCCCGCTTCAGTGGCAGAAGCAAGCCCCGACGCGCGAGGCGGCCGATCGCTTTTTCGATAATCTCGTTAGCGGTCAATTACGCCGCGCCGACGCGAATGACATGCTGTATGCGTTCGACGCGTCACGCGATTACGATCCCGCGCCAAAACTCGAGAAAATCCGCGCGCCCTTGTTTGCAATCAACTCCGCGGATGATCAAGTCAATCCACCTGTGTTGGGTATTGCCGAGAGGGAGATCAAACGAGTAAAGCGTGGCAGATTTATTTTGATTCCGATCAGTGACCAAACGCGCGGGCACGGCATTCATTCGCTGCCCGCAATTTGGAAAGAACATCTTGCCGTGCACTCAAAGAATCAGAGCAGGCACCTACTGCTGAACCACATCGACATTGATTCGCACGAGAACGCCAGTTAGCGTGACCGCCCGTCCCTTGATCGTAGCCGGGCGAAACGTCGAGTGCCTCAAACTCTCGATGGCCGACTCCGTCATGTAGGGAACCTGCCGAACTATTTCGACGTCGGTTATCGACCCGTCTTCTCGAAAGGTCGCTCGCAACAGGACCTCTCCCATGACTTTATTGGCTTCTGCTTCAGCAGTGATTATAGGTCTGGGTCGATGCACCCAAACTATGCCGGTATGATCTGGATACTTATCAATCCTATTGAAGGGAACGGTGGAGACGAAATCTGCGCCTCCGTTTGGCAAGCCGACTCTGCCCTTGCCGCCGGGGCCGCCGCCGTTCTCACCTGCTCCGGAGCCTGGGCCTCGGCCGGGCCCCGCGCCCGAACCGTCAGGCCCGCCCAAACCACCCCCCTTGCCTGGACCAGGTGAAGGCGCCTCCGCAACGACGCCCGCCGGAATGCCCAGTGGAACTCCCGGAGGAGGAGGAGCGCTGTCCGGTCCGACGATTGTTGAAGGAAGCTCAATCGTCGGAGCTACAGCGACGAGTGTATTCGGTTTGACGACTTGGGGCGTCGGGGACATCTGAGGTTTGGGACCTTTTGTAGCTGGCTGCGGTTTGCTGTCGCCCCCGCCGCCACTGCCACCCCTCTTATCACCGTTGGGAATCTTCTCTTCTCCCGAAGGAAGCGGCCTCACCCATGTGACGTTCCCGTCAATATCGGCAGCCGTCTTAACGAATACTGATCGCCATCCCAGCACAGCAATAATCGACAGCACCGCGACATGCAATACGACCGCAAACGCAAGTCCAATCTGAATACGTTGTCGGCGCTTCGCGTCTTTCGTGCCGCCGACGAACAATCCTCTAGCCGAGGCGAGCGGGTCGCGAATGAGTTCAGATAAGGCACCTCTGAACTCGCTAGTAAGCCGAGAAATCAACCCCGGCTGTTGAAGCAAAGTGAATGGCAGAGAGTCGGCGCGGCTTGTAGTTCTAACGAATTCGGTTGTGGTAACGGAAGCCATCTTGAGGTGAGCGACAGGCACGGAAGGTCATAGCAATGTAATCAAGGGCCGCGAATTTGGCGGCCCTTGCTGAATCGTGTTTACCTGAGATTGAACTCAATTTCGACGTTTTGCAGGTATGCGACAGGCTGCCCGCCCTTCATCGCAGGTTTGAATCTCAACTGATAGGCGGCCTGTATCGCCTGTTCGTCAAGCCCGTCCGGCAGGCCACGCGAAACAGTGACTCTTTTCACCGTGCCATCCGCCCCAATCAGAATGCGCACTTTTACGGTCCCCTGAATCTTATTCTTTCTCGCCTCCTCGGTATAGCGAGGCTGCGGACTGTTTAGCGCGATTGGCCTTGTATCTACATTCGTCACCGGCCCACCGCTCCCGCCGCCGAGCCGCGGATCACCGCCGCCCATGTTGTATCCGTTACCCGGACCCACGCCGCGTCCGTTTCCGGGACCCATACCGCCACCCGAACCGTCACCCATACCGCCGCCCGAACCGGGACCGGCCGAGGGTGGACCGGGAACTCCACCCGGCAAACCGGTCATCGCAAGCTCATCGCGTTTTGGCTCGAGACGCGGATCAACCTGAACCGTCTCGGGCACTGGCAATGAAGGAGGTCTCGGAGTGGGCTCCGGCCGCGGAGCAATCAGCGGAGGGGTAAGCGAGAACTTGGGCAACTGACCCTTCGACGCCGGGGTCGGCGTGTTTCGTCCGCCGCCGCCGCCGCCGCCAGCTTTCTTCTCAGCCTTGGGCATCTCGATTTGCTGCTGCTTGAAGTCGTCCGGGTTGATCATATGGACTTCGTATTCGTTCTGAGCCTGGACGGCCGACCCGCCGAATAGCAAGTTCCAAATCTGAGGTCCGAGGACGAAAATAATGAAGAGCGTACAAAAGGTCAGGATTCCCGCCGCCATTCCCAGCATCAAGCGGTCCTGGCGAGTGCGGCCTCCAAGCCCGTCGCCTTTGAACAGCGATATTGTGAAACCCACCGGATCACGTGCGAAATCGCGTACCGCATCCCGCAGGATTTGGAATAGACGACTAAAAATTGGAGGTTGATAAAGGAAGGAACTCTCGAACAATACTTTCTCTTGCATATCCTCTCTCCAGAAGCCTGATGCTGCTCTACGGGTTCGTGCTGCAACTGGCTCAGAGGCTCTCACCCAGTCTGTTGATCGCCATCTTCACCGACCGAAGTCTTAGTTGAGATGGTTATTGATATTGTCACTTGGCGCTCTCTGCGATGTCAAGACTCGACAACCAAAAAACTTAGGAGTCGCTTGATAGTCACTCGAGTCCCTGCATTGCCGCGTCCTGCCTGGACGAGCCACACTCGTAGAATGATTCTCACGGCAACTGCTTGCAGGTTTGTTTTTGAGCCACCAAGTCTTTAGTGCGTCATTTAGCCACTCGCGATGCCCGCGGTGCCTCATTGACCACCGTGAATTTTTCGGCAATCGAGCGCTAAAACTAAGCAATAAAGCGCAAGACTTGAACGCATCACCAATGCTTGAATATTGAACCAACGTTGCGCCGACCGAATCTCTCTCTAATTAAGGATATTTCCAATGCCGACACAAAACCAAAAAACACCAGTCTTGATAGAGGAGCCGAAGGGCAAGTTAGGCGTCTTGCTTGTCGGCCTGGGGGCAGTGAGTACGACCTTCATTGCCGGCGTCGAAGCCATAAAACGCGGGATCGCCGAACCCATCGGCTCGCTTACGCAAATGGGCACCATCCGGCTGGGCAAGCGAACGGATAATCGTGTGCCTTTGATTCGTGACTTTATTCCCCTGGCTGGACTGGGTGACCTCGTTTTCGGCGCATGGGATATCTTCGAGGAAGACGCCTACGAAGCGGCGATCCACGCGGGCGTGCTCGAGCGCGACCTCGTGAATCAACTCAAGCCCGAGCTTCAGGCCGTCAAACCGATGAAAGCGGTGTTCGATCAGCAATACGTCAAGAGGCTCAACGGAACTCACGTCAAGCAAGGCGCCAACAAGATGGAACTCGCCGAGCAATTGATGGAGGACATTCAGACCTTCAAGCGAGTGAACGAATGCGATCGATTGGTGATGGTGTGGTGCGCCTCGACCGAGATCTTCAAACAATCCGGCGAAGAACATGAAGACATCGGTGCATTCGAGCGCGCAATGCGTAACAACAGTCCGGCCATCGCGCCTTCGATGATCTACGCATACGCAGCGCTAAGGTCGGATGTGCCTTTTGCGAACGGCGCGCCGAATCTGACGGTGGACGTCCCGGCTCTTACGAAGCTCGCGGTCGATCAGGGATTGCCGGTATGCGGCAAGGACTTCAAGACCGGGCAGACGCTGATGAAAACAATGATCGCACCGGGTCTGAAGGCGCGGCTCATTGGATTGCACGGGTGGTTCTCGACGAATATCCTCGGCAACCGCGACGGTGAAGTGCTCGATGATCCCGAGTCGTTCAAGACCAAAGAGGAATCAAAACTCTCGGTGCTCGAATACATCCTGCAGCCCGAGGTCTACCCGACACTGTACAAAGACTTCAGCCATATCGTGAGAATCAACTACTATCCGCCGCGCGGGGATAACAAAGAGGGCTGGGATAACATTGATATCTTCGGCTGGCTCGGCTACCCGATGCAGATCAAGATCGACTTTCTGTGCCGCGATTCGATATTGGCTGCGCCGATAGTTCTCGACCTCGCGTTGTTTATGGATCTGGCGAAGCGCGCCGGAATGCGCGGAGTGCAGGAATGGTTGTCGTTCTACTTCAAGAGCCCGATGACCGCGCCCGGCCTCTACCCCGAGCACGATTTGTTTATTCAGTTGATGAAGCTAAAGAACACGCTGCGCCATATGAAGGGCGAAGAGTTGATTACTCACCTTGGTCTTGAGTACTACGACTGATGTGCGCGCTGAAAACGCTGGCCGCGATCAACTCGCGGCCAGCATCGTTCGCAAATAACTATGCGGGTTGAGGCGCTTCTTCTGTTTTTCGACGGGTCACGGCCAGTGCGATGCCGCCAAACAGCGACCCCACTACCGTCGTGAAAGCGATCCACATGACCATCTGCGGGACGACGGCAAGCTGAACATACTTGGTCCAAAACTCAAGGTTCTCCGGAAACCCTGGTGGAATCGCGTCGTAATGCGTGCCCCAATTACCGCGCAACGCAAAGTACATCAATATCACCACCGGTATTCTCGCCGCGTAGCCATACGCCAGCAGGACCTTCGTTAACGCCTTCCATCCAAGAAGCGGAATCAACCCGCCGGCGGCGATCAGCACCAATCCGATTGCAATCTTTCCCGGGAATTCCGACTTCAATCCGAATCCAAGAAAGCCGCCTGCGAAGGTCACCGCTAATGCCAGCAACGCATAGCCGATCACTCGGCCGGCGCTCGCTCTTTCGCCCGCTCGCGCAAGCTTCACCGCGAAGTACGCGCCAAAGACCAGTACGAGCCAGGTGATGCCGATGATCGAACCAGCGCCGCCCGCTTCGCGTTTGAAAAGTGCCGTCGGCCAATGTTGAAGCTCGCCAACAAGCCGCAATAGCGTGACGGCAAGCGTGATCAAACTCGGAATCAGAATGAGCTGAAGGATGTTGATACGGGAGCCTGACGTGTCAGTCATGAGATTCTCCTTTTGAGCGCAGCACGAAATGTGCCGCGGTCGTTTGCTAGCTCAGACGAATACTCGAAGCGGGCACGTCTACCTTACGCCTGCGCCGCCGCGTCAACTTGCTTGTCACGCTTTGCTACGGCAACAGCGATGGCACCAAACAACATTCCGACAATCGAAGTAAACGCGATCCACATGACCAACTGCGGAATCGCGCCAATCAGAATGAACTTCGGAAACCAGCTCATATCGGCTGGGAAGCCCGGAGGCGGCCCGTCGTAATGCGTTCCCCAATTCCCGCGAATCGCAAAGAACATAATGATCGTCACCGGAATCCGCGCGGCATAGCCATATGCAACGAGCGCTTTCGATAGCGAGGGCCATGCGCGATGCTGTATCACCAGCGCTGTTATTGATGCGACGCCTACGATCGCTTGCGCAAGAGGCACTCCCGGCTGCGACACTTTAATCGCGAGCACAAACCCGGCAATAATGACCACAATACTCAGCAAGGTAAGCAAGAGCACGCGGCCCGTTCGCGCAGGTCCTTCGCCCGCGCCGGCGAGCTTCATCGCAAAATAGACGCCGAAGATCGGGACGAGCCAAACGATCCCGATCAGCGCAAATCCCCCGCCGGGATCCGGGTTGAACCACAACCTCGACCAGCCTTGCCGCTCACCCGCAAGCCTCACCAGTGTGATTGCGAGCGTTATGAGCGCGGGGACAGTGATGAGCCCCATGGTGGTAAGTCTCTTTTCAGATGTCATGAGTATTCTCCTCCGCCTCTTTGATTTTCCCTTTAACCCTTCCCGCGGGCCCAGGTACGCTCTGACGACGCTACCGTATATCACAAGCCGACCCGGCTAACAATTGGCTTCAAGCGTTGTTGCCACAGTGCGCTTCACTGCTCGTTGGTTGCACCCAAAATCTGGCGAGTGCTAGTATCCAAACTCAGAACAAGCAGAGATCGCATCCCGCTTTAGCGTCACTTAACTGGAGGTCGAGAGCAGATGAAACCAACGCGCAGAGCCAAGATAACCGCGCTGGGACGATACGTGCCGCCGAAGGTCGTGACGAACTACGATCTCGCCGAGCGAGTCGATACCAATCACGATTGGGTGGTCTCGCGTACGGGCATTGTTGAGCGTCACTGGGTGGAGCCCGGAACGCCTACATCGGAACTGGCGGCTCAAGCGGTGGGCGATCTGCTCAAGAATCGCGGCCTCGAAGCAAGTGAAATCGATTTGATCATTGTCGCTACGGTTACCCCGGATATGTTTTTCCCGGCGACTGCCTGCATTGTTCAGAACAAAGTTAGAGCGACACGCGCGTGGGGCTTCGACGTTTCGGCGGCGTGCTCGGGGTTCCTGTATGCGCTGACAGTGGGTGCGCAGTTCGTGCAGTCGGGCGCACACGATAAGGTTGTGGTAGTCGGCGCGGATGTGATGTCTTCGATTACCAACTTCGACGATCGATCAACCTGCGTGTTGTTTGGCGATGCCGCCGGCGCGGTGCTCCTCGAACCAAGCGATGATGAAAACCTGGGCATACTGGATTACTTGCATGAAGTCGACGGATCTGGGGGTGAGTTCCTGAACATGCCCGCTGGGGGCAGCTTGAATCCTGCTTCGCATGAAACCGTCGACAAGAAAATGCACTACGTCCATCAGGATGGCCAACCCGTTTTCAAGTACGCGGTTCGCAAGATGGGTGAAATCAGCCGGGGCGTGCTGCAAAAAAACGGATTTGAGAAGGGTGATCTCGATTTGTTCATCGCGCATCAGGCGAATTTGCGAATCATCAACGCGGCCGCCGAAAAGCTTGGCCTCGACGAAAGCAAAGTCGTCAAGAACATTCACAAGTATGGAAACACAACCGCCGCAACTATTCCGCTGGCTATAGGCGATGCGATTGACGACGGCAGGCTGACGAAAGGCAAGCTGGTTGTGTTGGCTGCGGTCGGAGCCGGATACACCGTAGGCGCGGTGCTTACGCGGTGGGCATATTAAGAAAGCGATAGCATCGAGAGACAAACGGCGCGGCTTCGAGATAGAAGACCGCGCCATTTTTGTTCCAACGCTCAGTCGACTTCAATAGCTATGCGCAGCTTGGCCATCGGCTGCACGTTCTCCTCCGACGATTTCCTGGATAATTTTCACACCGACGCTCGCGCCGATTCGCGTCGCTCCAGCGTGGATCATCTCCTGAGCTTGTTTTAGATCGCGCACGCCACCCGAAGCCTTGACACCCATCTGTCCGCCGACTGCGCGGCGCATCAATGCGACGTCGGCAGCGGTCGCTCCACCCTTACTGAAACCTGTCGATGTCTTGACGAAATCGGCTCCGGCTTCTTTCGCGATCAAGCAGGCGCTGACTTTCTCGTCATCTGTTAACAGCGCGGTCTCGATGATGACTTTGCAGATGTACCCGACCTCGTGAGCAACTTGAACCACGCCGCGTATGTCTCGCGACACAAGATCGTGATCGCCGGATTTGAGCGCGCCGATATTAATCACCATGTCGAGTTCGCTCGCTCCATCGAATATCGCGCGCCTCGCTTCATAAGCTTTAGTGTCTGGCTCATTCGCCCCGAGCGGAAAGCCAATCACCGTGCAAACCTTCACGCCGCTGCCTCGCAACGCGCAAGCCGCATCGCGCACCCAGATCGGGTTTATGCAGACTGATGCAAATCCGAATCGAACGCCTTCTTCGCATATCTTTAGTATTTCGTCGCGCGTAGCATCGGGTTTCAGCAAGGTGTGATCGATATAGCGGGCAACTTCACGCGCCGCTTCGCTCTCGGCTCCGGTTAAACCGAACCGCACGCCTCCTTCGGCGATCAACGAGCGCATGCGATCCGGGCATTTAACAAAGCATTCGTCGTGGAGTAAGTGGCAATCAGTAGCAGCGGAAGCGCCGCCGAGCCGCGACAAGATCACGTCCGTTATCTGCGAAACCAGATCTTCTATGTTTGGTTCGTTGGGCATCTTCCTCTCTAATGCTGATGCATTCTCGCGCGAGCCCGTGAATTATATCTCAGAGGCTCGCGCTTTCTCATCTCTATTATCTAACGATCAACTATCTAACGATCAACGCCTGGAAGCAGCGCGGCTCTTAACTTCTTCGAGAAGAGCGTATGGGACTTCGAGATCGCCGAGTCCCGTCACGAGATCGATGTCGGGCTTGTAACAGCCGTGATAGTCGCTGCCCCCGGTGACCAACAAGCCGTGTCGCGCGGCAATTTCTGCGTACGCGACGCGCTCGTCCGGACTGTGCCGGCTGTAGATCGCTTCGATGCCGTCGAGTCCGAACCCGGCAAGCTCGGCGAGCAACTCATTCATGGCCTCATACGACGTAAGACGTAGCTGGTAAGGATGCGCAAGAACCGCAATCCCACCCGCTTCGCGAATGAGGTTGATTGAATCGCGTGGGGACAGCCGGGCTTTTTCGACGTAGGCAGCAGCTCCCTTCTTCAGAAATCTGTCGAACGCATCCTGTATGCTGGCTGCGTATCCCCGCTCAACCATCAGCCGTGCAAAGTGCGGCCTGCCGACAACTTCATTTCCGGCGCCGGTGCTCACTTCGTCATAGCTGATGTCCACGCCGAGAGCTTGCAGTCGATTTGCAATCTCAGGATTTCGCTTTTCACGAGCCTCTCTCAATTTCCGAAGCTGCTCATTCAAAGCAACCGATCTCTCATCGAGGCAATAGCCAAGTATGTGCATCGTGCCCGGAGAATACTCCGCGCTTATCTCGATCCCGGATATGAATTCGATTCCGCAGCGATCAGCAGCATCTCGCGCTTCATCAAGCGCGGCAACCGTGTCGTGATCAGTGATGGCAATCGCGCGTGCGTGCTTCGAGCTGGCGCGTGCGATCAATTCAGCGGGACTCGCGCTGCCATCCGATTGCGTTGTGTGTGTATGTAAGTCGATATTGGTTGATGACACGCGGACGATATTATCGACCGCGCGCTGCCGCAGTCAATTCCTTCACTGGCGCGCGAAACTCGCTACATCGGCAACTTTCACGGCAGCATCACCAAATAGGCTCCCAGAGCCACTTTCACGGCGCGCGCCGCACAACTGGCTCTGGGAGCCTATTACATCCTTCTCAAAGTTTCAAACATCGATATGTATCAACAGCGGTGTGCGGCGATCGACTCGGGAGTTGGGCTGCGAGCCGATGAAATCAGTGTGACGTGAAATCGGCTCTGGCAGCCACTTTCACGATTCACGCTCTTATCGGGCGTTTCACCTCGCATCTTCGCAAAAAAAAACGTTGACAAGATTGCGCGAAGCAAATATATAACAACAATATGTTGTATGACATTTACGCTAGTATACAAGAGTAGCAACGCTACAGTATCTTGTGTACGAGGTAAAAACTAACGAAAGGAGAAGCACACTATGGCAACTGCAAAGAAGGGCGGCGCGAAGAAGAAGGCCGCCGCGAAAAAAGGCGGCGCTAAGAAGGGCGCAAAGAAGAGATAGTAAATCGCCGCTACGCAAAACGGGGGTTCTCTGTGTGAGAACGCGGGGATGGGCAACCATCCCCTTTTTCTTTCTTGTGCGGAATTGGATTCTGGCGTGGACTGGAACGTGATCAGTAAGTACCTTATGCCTTCGCTTCAACTTTGAAACTCGATTTTCGATCTGATCGTCTTGTCCGTCGATCATAAAGATCCGGCTCGCCCGCGGGTCTCGTTTGCCATCGCTTATGAACCCACAACCACTGATCCGGATAACGGCGCGCATGGTCCTCGATTATCTTTGTGAACCTCGCCGTGTTTAGAGTCACTTCTTCCTTGAAGTCGCCCGTTCGGATCAAGGGCACTTCGGGCTCAAACCGAAGCTTGTGCTTACCTGCCTGTTCATCCCAAATCAAGAAACCCGGAACGACCGGCGCGTCTGACCGCAGCGCAAACACAGCCAGCCCGGTCGTTGAGCACGCGGGGATTCCGAAGAAGTCACAAAAAATTCCCTGGTCGGCCAGCGTGTTCACATCGATCAATAATCCTAAGTCGCGCCCCTGCTTCAGGATTTCGAGAACCGACTTGACTGCTCTGTTCTTATTTATCGTGCGATTTCCGGATAGTCCGCGATAGCGGTCGATCATTTCATCCAGCAAAGGATTGTCCAGCGGCCGAACCAGGAAACTAAGCGGATGACCATAAGCACCTTGAGCAAATGCACACAGTTCCCACGCACCGATATGACCGGTCAGCATCAGCACACCACGGCCCCGCTCGGAAGCTCGCTCATAATTTTCAAAGCCCTGATATTCGACGAGATCCGAAATGTTTTCGCGGGTGATCTTTGGGAACTGCGAGAACTCCCCAAGGAGTCTACCAAGACTAGCAAACACACCTTTGATAATTGCGCGACGCTCTGCGCGGTTCAGTTCGGTCATTGCAAGCTGCAGGTTTCGATAGCCGACGCGTCTCAACCTCCCGTGTACTTGGTAGATTGCGCGCGCGATAAGCTTGCCAACGAATATTGCGGCGGTACGTGGAAGAATTCCCAGGCATTTCAGTAAAAGCCACGCCGGCGCAAACTCAAGTACATTACGCAGCGCGCTTCGCTTCCTCTTTGACACGCGGTCAAACTAGCACGGCACCCCCCTTGGGTGTCAATTTAGCACCTTGCAGCGCTGGCGTTTACTCTTGAACAGCGTGCCCGTCCGGAGTATTCTTCCGCCAGCCTGCCCCTTCTCTGAAGCAACTCCTATCAATCAAGTTGGAGACCTTTCATGAATTGCCGACCCGTCTTCGATAATCCCAAAACCTATTTGCCGTCTCGGCTCGCGTTCGCGCTGGTGTTGACCGTGCTTGTGGCGATGACCGCGGCAGCCCAACAGCCCGCGGTTGGCAGAAAGAGAATCCCTTCCCTGAACACCGACGATGTCGTGAGACCATCGACCGAGCAACCAACTGAAGCTAAGCCCGCCGCCGCGAAGCCGGAGGAGGTCGCAACCGCATCTCCCGTCAAGTCCGGCGAGACGAAGACGAGCCCGGAAGAAGGATCGTGGCGCGATGGCGTCAATAAGGCTCGTGATCGCGCCAAAGAGTTGGAGCGTGCGACCGAGCAGACGGAGTTGCGCGTAACTGCACTTCGCAATGACCTCGGAGTATCGGGACAGAGCGCTCGATATAGAAACGACGTGGCGGCGGAGATTCAACAGACTGGTCAGCGACTAACGGATCTTCGCGAGCAATCTCGCCGAGCCGCGGAAGACCTCACTCAGTTGCTCGACTATGGTAAAGAAAAGGGATTCAAAGAGGCGGAAGGACCAAAGGCAACTTCGGATGAAGGGAAGCCTAATGAGGACTTCTATCGCGCTCAACTCGCAAAGCTCAATGAGGCGATTGATAGCGCCCAACGCCGCACCCAGTTATATCAGAACCGCCTCAACGACGTTAGCCAGCGAATTCTCATGAATGGCGGTAAGAAGGGCGGCGACAACTTCTACATGATGCAACTCCAAAAGGACCGCGACGAGGCACAGTCGAAATTAGATGAATCTCAAGCAGCTCTCGCCAAAGCTCATAGCGACCTTGATGCGTTGAAGGAAGAGGCTCGCCGCGCGGGCATCACGCCGGATCTGTTCCGATAGTGGGTACTGAATGTCGACCGCAGAAATACTGATCGTCGAAGACAAAGACAGCCTCAGGCAAATGCTCCGTCTGACCCTGCAGAACGCGGGGCACACTGTCGACGAAGCTCGCGACGGCGCCGAGGCGCGCCGCAAGCTCAACGAGGCCCGCTACAATCTGGTCCTCACCGACTTGAAGATGCCTCGCGCCGACGGCCTTGAAGTATTACGCGCGACGAAAGCTGCGGACGCTGAGACACCAGTCATAATGTTGACGGCTTATGGAACGATCGACGAAGCCGTCCAGGCAATGAAAGAGGGCGCGTACGAGTTCCTTCAGAAGCCAGTCGACAGCCGGCATTTACTTTTGCTCGTGGAGCGCGCGCTGGGTGAGGCCAGGCTTCGAGCCGAAAACGTTCTGCTTCGTGAAGAGTACGCGCGTCACTATGGATTCCCTCGGATCATCGGCGACTCTCCCGCAATGCAAAAGGTAGGACGCGAGATTCAACAGGTCGCCGCAACTCCGACCACTGTTCTACTACTCGGCGAATCCGGAACAGGCAAAGAATTATTTGCTCGGGCGATTCATCATCTGAGCCCGCGCCGCAACGCTCCGTTCATTGCAATCAACTGCGCAGCTATTCCCGATACTCTGATTGAGAATGAATTATTTGGTCACGAGAAAGGCGCGTACACCGGAGCCGATCAGCGGCGCGCCGGAAAGTTCGAACTCGCGGCACGCGGCACGCTGTTCCTCGATGAGATAAGCGAGGTCGCGCCGCAAGTTCAGTCCAAGATGCTTCGTGTACTCGAGGAGAGAAAAATAAATCGGCTTGGCGGATCAGCAGATATCGACGTGGACGTGCGAATCGTCGCCGCCACTAACCGTGATCTGAAATCCGCCGTCGCCGCGAAACAATTCCGCGAGGATCTCTATTTCAGACTCGCGGTGTTCCCGGTCCAGATACCCGCCTTGCGCGAGCGCAGATCCGACATAGATCAGCTCGCGGAATTTTTCGCGACAAAGTATGGCCGCGAGCTTCGCCGCGCACCGCTCAAGCTCACCCGGGAGTCGATTCGCATACTCGAGGAATACGATTGGCCGGGCAACGTGCGCGAGCTCGAGAATTGTATCGAGCGAGCGTGCATACTCGCGCGCAGCTCTGAGATCACACCCGCCGATTTGAATATCAGCCCACCATCGGATTACTCGCCTCGAGAACAGGCCGCGCTGCTCGATGGTTTCGATCTGCGCGGATCATTGTCCGAAGTAAGCAGCCGCGCACAACGGCTTGTCGAGCGGCGCAAGATAGACTCTACGCTCAAAGATTGCGAGTACAACAAGTCTCGCGCGGCTGAACGGCTTGGCGTGAGCTATAAGACTTTGCTCACCCGCATCAAAGAACTCGCCCTGGAATAACGCGCCTTCTACAACCCGCCGAACTCAATACGCAACTAAGCCAGTCGATCCGAATGCGGAATTACGGAGTGCTTGGAATAGCCTTCGCAAAACGGCTAGAATCAACCCCCGATGAGTTTGCAGAGGCGCGACGATTACTTGAAAGACGCAACCATCAATATCGCCACCGACAAGGCCGGCCCTCCTGAGACCGAAAGTCCTCATATGAAACCGTCAAGCAGCGTGCCCCGGAAGCGCGCGAGTGTTGCTCGCTCCGCGGGCATCATCAGTCTGGCGGTGATGGCCAGCCGAATCCTGGGACTCGTGCGCGAGATGGTGTTCGCATATTTTTTTGGCGCATCCAGGAGTTTCGCCAACGACGCATACGTCATCGCCTTCCGAATTCCAAACCTGCTTCGCGATCTGTTTGCCGAGGGTGCGCTGTCTAGCGCCTTCGTTACTGTCTTCTCCGACTATCTGGTCACCAAAGACGAGAAGGAAGCGTTCCGCCTTTCGAATCTCGTAGCCACGACGCTGATCGTTGTGCTCGGTGTTTTGGTTATTTTCGGCATCATCTTCGCGCCGCAAGTGGTCACTGCGATTGCCAGGGGACTTCAGAGCGATAGAGAGAAGTTCGAGCTCACCGTCCGTCTCACTCGGATAATGATGCCGTTTATCCTTGTGGTGGCGTTGGCCGCGCAAGCAATGGGCGTGTTGAACGCGCGAGATCGTTTCGGCGTGCCGGCGATGGCATCCACCTTCTTCAACGTAGGCTCAATCATCGGCGGACTGGTGACGGCGGCGCTCTTAACCGATCCGACGTTTTCGCATCCGATAAATGCAATCGTCGAAAAGCCCATTGAAGGAATTGTCGGGATGGCCTACGGCGTGTTGATCGGCGGCCTTCTTCAATACGCGGTTCAATGGCCCAGCTTGCTAAAAGCCGGCTTCCGATTTCGACCGATGTTGAGCCTGACCGATCCCGGCGTGCGGCGGATCTTTAAGCTGATGGGGCCGGCAATAATTGGAGGGGCAGCGGTCCAGGTGAATGTTCTGGTTAACACAAACTTCGCGACGAGCATTCCGGGAGGAAGCGGGCCGGTATCGTGGCTGAATTACTCAATCCGGTTGATGCAGTTTCCGATTGGCGTGTTTGGCGTAGCGATCGCCACGGCTACTTTGCCATCGATCTCCAGAAGCGCGGCTGTTAAGGACATGAGTGAGTTTCGCCACACGCTTGCCGGCTCGATTCGATTGGCATTCCTATTGACGATACCTTCGACCGCTGGGCTGATAGTTCTCGGGCGCCCGATCATCTCGCTGATCTACGAGCATCGTGCGTTCGGTTCGAACGACACTGATCACACCGCGGCGGCGTTGTCATGTTACGCGATCGGACTCGCCGGTTATGCAGCGATCAAAATCCTCGCGCCGGCATTCTACGCACTCAACGACTCGCGTACGCCGATGATGGTCAGTCTATTGTCGATGGCAATAAACTTCGTGATGAACTGGATGCTTGTTGGGGTATTGCAGGAACGCGGGCTCGCCTTATCGACCTCGACGGTTGCTCTGATGAATTTCGTGCTGCTCTATATGGTGATGCAACGCCGTATCTCCGGCATCGAGGGTCGCCGGACTGCGATCACCGTCGCGAAGATCCTGGCCGCCTCCGCATTGATGGGAGCGGTATGCTGGTTTATGAGCGATAGGATTGCCGGATTCGCCGGCGTTAGCTCCGTTGCCAAACTAGCCAACGTTGTTGCTTCCATTTCCATAGGCAGCTTCGTGTTCTATGTTGCCGCGTCGGCACTAGGTGTTCCCGAGCTCAAGGTCGCCACGGAAACCATCGTCCGCCGATTGAGTCGAAGCCGCCAAAGTTAGCGGCCGGCCGGAGACCCTCCTTCTCAACGCTCTCGATGCAATTTACCTTGATTCAAAATCAGGTGCTCGCTATTCTCTAATCAAGCGTTTGATTAATTAACTATGGCACGACCGAAAACCGACGACCCTGAGGCGAGAGCGAAGATAGCGGCGGCTGCCGAACAGTTGTTCGCCGCGCGCGGATATGACGGCACCGCCTTGCGCGACATCGCCAGGGCCGCAGGCGTCAACGCGGCAATGATTCATTATTACTTCAAGAGCAAAGAGGGCTTGTACCGCGCGATACTCGAGGGCGCGGCGTCAAAGGTGAGATCGCTGTTGGTAGAAACCGCAACCGGGGACGAGTCCACCCGAGATCGGTTGGCACACTTCGTCGATGCATATGCAGCTTACATACTGAGTCATCCGAATCTCGCCCGAATCCTCTATCGCGAAATGCTGACGGGCGGAAAGCACATTCTAAAAATAGCACAGCAATACGCGGTGACTAACTACACGATCCTGAGAGACACGATGTCGGAGGGAATCCGCCGCGGTGAGTTGCGCGCGATTGATTACGAGCTGGCGCCGATAAGTCTGATGGGCATGGTTGTCATCTTTCAGTTTCTGCGCCCAATTATCTCGGTCGTGCTCGGCACGACGAACTACGATCCAAAGTTCGTTAACAGGATTGCGACGCATACGATCGACCTTTTTCTCAACGGCGCCGCCCACCGCGATGAACAATCAATTCCAGCCCCTGCTTCGAAAAAGAAAACGCTGACGAGGAAGAAGCGCGCGAAGGTGCGATCATGAATGCAGGACGATTTCGAAAGACCCCGTTTGTTTCGCTTCTCGCATTGACTCTGCTGGGAGTCGTTGCGGCGTGGAAGTATCTGAGCGGGCGCGCGCCGAGCAATGCACTGACGCTATCGGGCACAATCGAGGCCGATGAAATACATGTCGGGTCAAAAGTAGGCGGCCGAATCGAAGCGGTCCTCGTGAAAGAAGGGCAGGAGGTCAAACAAGCAGAAGCGATCGTCCGATTCGAACGATTCGATCTGGACGCGAAACGAGCGGATGCCGCCGCGGCGGTCGCGGGCGCCGAAGCAAATCTTCAGAAGATGCTGAACTGGTCGCGCCCCGAGGAGCTTGCCCAGGCGAAGGCTCAAGCCGAAGCTGCCTGGATGACGCTCGAGCAAGCGCGAAACGGGCCGCGCAAACAAGAGATCGACTCGGCTCGCGGCGAAGTGGACGCGGCCAACGCGGATCTCGAAGTCGCGCGATCCACGCTCGCGAGAGTCGAACGTCTTGTCGCCGGCGGCATTCAGTCGCGACAGGACTACGATGAGGCGAAGGCCGCCTACGATCGCGCAAAGGGGAGGCGCGAGTCGGCGCAAAAGAAGCTCGAGGAACTGCTTGCCGGCACGCGATGGGAAGAAGTTTCCAGAGCTGAGCGCGAATACAATCGCGCCGCCGCGAACCTCAAGCTCGTCCAGCACGGCGCTCGCAAAGAGGACATCGATACCGCCAAAGCCCAACTCGAACGGGCTCGCGCGACGCTACAACAAATCGACAAACAGCTTGCTGAACTCGAGGTTACCGCGCCGGCTGACGCGTTCATCGAAGTGCTCCAGGTGAGGCCGGGCGACTTGATCAATCCTAATTCTCCAGTCGCCACGCTTGTTGAAATCGACAGGCTTTGGGTGCGAGTGTATGTGCCCGAGCCCGAGTTGGGTAATGTACAATTGGGCAAAGACGTATCCATCGTCGTTGATACGTTTCGGGGCCAAACCTTTCACGGCCGCATCGAGGAGATCGCAAGCCGCGGTGAATTCACTCCGCGCAACGTGCAGACCCGCGACGAGCGCTCGCATCAGGTGTTCGGCGTGCGAGTTCGCGTGGACAACAGCTCGCGCGAGCTTCGCGCGGGAATGGCGGCGGATGTGACGATAACGAAATGAAGAGTGAAACGTGAGGAATGAAACGTGATGCGTGAAACGTGATGAATGAAACGTGAAAAGGGAAACGTGATTGCGCGTATGAAGGCAACAGAGGGCACGAAAATCACGCGTCACGTTTCACTCATCACGTTTCACGCATCACGCATCCCGCATCACCCATCACGTTTCACTCATCACGTTTCACGCATCAACAGCTCTATGTCATCGGCAATCGAAATCAACGGGCTGACGAAAAGGTTCGGCGAGCTAACCGCGGTTGATGATGTTCGCTTCAATGTCGAAAGCGGAGAGATCTTCGGATTTCTCGGGCCGAACGGCTCGGGCAAATCGACCTTGATCAGAATGCTCTGCGGGCTCATATCGCCAACGGCCGGGAACGCTCGAGTCGGCGGTTTTGACGTGCTTAAAGAGACCGACGAGGTGCGTCAGACGATCGGATATATGTCGCAGCAGTTCAGCCTGTATCAAGATCTCACTGTGTGGGAGAACGTGAATTTTTATGCTCACGTTTATGGATTGAAGGGTGAAAAACTAAAGCAGCGGCGTGACGAAGTCATTGATCTGACCCACATCGGTCCTTTTCGGGATCGCCGCGCGGGACATCTTTCCGGCGGATGGAAACAGCGACTGGCGCTCTCGTGCGCACTGGTTCATGAGCCGCGGATTATCTTCCTCGACGAGCCGACCGCGGGCATCGATCCAGTAGCGAGACGGGAGCTGTGGGACTTGTTCTTTCAGTTGTCGGGCGAAGGCATCACGTTGTTCGTCACTACTCACTATATGGACGAGGCCGAACGTTGCGCGCGAGTCGGCTACATTTTCAATTCGAAGTTGATAACTTATGGGCCACCTGACGAATTGAAGCAGTTGCCCGATGTGACGCCCGACGACGCCAAGTGGGTTGAAGTAACTTGCCCGGAAACAACCGTGGCGCTCGGGGCTTTGAAGCGAGCCCCGTACGTTCGCGACGCGACGATCTTCGGGCAATCAATTCACTTGCTGATGGATTCAAGCGCGCCGCTCGATCAGATCAACACAACGCTCGAGCAGATCGGCATTCGCGAGACTGAAGTGATGCCCGCCCGGCCATCGCTTGAAGATGTGTTTGTGACGTTGACGAAACGATACGCGTCAAATGGCGGAGTGGCTCGGGGTTCATAGTTCCGGTTCAGCGTTCCGAGTTGCGAGCTAGACTCTGCTTACGAAGTTGAATGTGAAACTCAGAGCACGGAACTCGGAACCCTGAACTCGGAACCGAGGTAGTTTATGTTCAGAGGCTTTCAATCGGTTTTCTATAAAGAGGTCATTCAGATCAGCCGTGACCCGCTGACGCTGTTGTTAATGCTTCTCGTGCCGATGATTCAACTCCTGGTCTTTGGCTACGCTATCAACACAGACGTCAGGAACATCAAGACCGCGGTTTACAACCTGGATCCTGGCCCCGAATCCCGCGACCTCCTGCACTCGTTCGAGAACACCGATTACTTCCAGATAGTGAGTTACGCAGGGTCCGACGAAGAGTTGAACAAGGCGATCGTGACTGGCCGCGTGAAGGTTGGCATAAAGATTCCGCCTGACTACTCGGATAAATTGCTCAACGGGCGGCAAGCCACGGTTCTGGTGTTGATCGATGGTTCGGATTCAAGCATAGCTACACAGAGTCTTCAGGTGGCATCACAAGTCGGGCTCACCGAATCACTCGAGAGATTGATAACCGGGTTGCCGGGCTCGTCAGGCCGCACATCTCAGCTTCCGATCGAGGTCCGCCCCAAGATGCTCTTCAATCCTGATTCGCGATCCGCGAATTTCATGGTGCCTGGCCTGATCGCCATCATTCTCCAAATAATCACCACGCTGCTGACGGCATTTTCAATAGTCCGCGAGCGCGAGCAAGGTACGCTCGAGCAACTGCTGGTCACGCCCGTGCGGCCCTTCGGACTGATGCTCGGCAAGCTCGTGCCTTATGGACTGATCGGCATCGTCGAGACGTTCACCGTTCTCACGGTTATGCGCGTGGTCTTTGATGTTCCAATCAATGGTTCCCTGCTCTTGCTGATCTCGTTATCCATTCTATTCCTGTTCACTGCGCTCGCTATCGGGCTGCTGATATCCACGAAGGCCCAGAGTCAAATGCAAGCGCTGCAGTTGGCCTGGCTGATAATGCTGCCGTCGGTTTTGCTTTCGGGCTTCATGTTTCCCCGCGAGTCGATGCCCTGGATCATGCAGGTGATCGGTTATCTGGTTCCGGCGACTCATTTCATGGAGATCATCCGAGGGATAGTCTTGCGGGGCGCAACGCTGATGGATCTGCTTCCGGAAGTGATAACATTGGTGGTGATGGGACTGGTGCTGCTGGTTTTGAGCGCCTTCAGATTTCGCAGGAAATGGGCGTAGGAGAGGGTTCTCGAAAAAAGTGCGGGCGCCGCAACGATGCTTCTTGCCGCGGCGCCCGGTGAGTAATGGAGGAGGATTCACCCCAAGCGACTACGCTTGACTAACAACCACGACCTATCAGGCGCATTAGAATTGATCGTGGTCATCGTTGTTCACTCACACGTCTAATAACGCGAGCCCATAAGTACGGTTTCAAAAAAAATAGACCTTAAGGTTTTTTAATTATTGAAGAGCGGTAGGATGAGGTTCACGCGCACAGCAGCCCGGAAGTCTGTTAGACGTTGTGTTGGGGTCGGGCGGAAATCAACGAGCAAAAAGTTTTCGGGGCGCTGTTGCCAGCGCCCCGACCCAAAGGAGAAGGATTTCCGTTCTGAACTCAGGTCCCGATTTCGAAAGTTCAAACTGCACATCCCTCTAAACCTTCTCGTCAGGTCCTTCGAAATTGTCTAACGCAACAAGCTCAAGATTGTTCCAATTCGTTATCGGGACCGGCCCTTGCACTTTCGCGGCCGTGTCGGCGTCGCGATTTTCGTGAGCGCTTCCACGGCCTTCTCAAACCTCTCGAATAACCGCTCGTCTTCGCGGAAGGCCCTGCCGTGATAGATGGTCCGGCCAGAAAGCACGCGCGGCGGATGCTTCATATGCAGCATCTCGTGATACACAACGTATTCGACGACAAATCGAGGGACCGCGGCCTGATCAAGCGTCCGGCTGATGATAATCGCACCATGCACCTGATCGTGATGTCCCAGAACCCGGCGGGTCTTGCCGGTGCTCCAGGACAGCAGAGGTTGTTCGAGCTTGCCAGAAAAGTAACGCTTGTTGAGGCCGCTGAATATCTCCGCCAGATCGTAAGCCTCGCCGCGCGAGGACGTCGTTACCTTGTAACCGCGGCTTCGGCGTGTCGTGTTCGTCGCATCGAGAACGACCGGATGCAGAGTGTGCGCTCGGTAAATGCGCTCGTGGAGCTTCGGGGATTTCAGCCGGTACAGCTTCGAAACCAGGATGCAGGCAAGCGCATAAAGCACATCGCGCGGTGAGCTGATGAGAATATCCGACACTCGCGCATAGATTTTTCCGCGGCGCAACCGAATGGTCGACGAAAGCCCCGTATACGGATAGAAGCGTGCTTCGACCTGAGGTTTCGGCTCCTGCTTCACAAGCGAGCCGAGCGCCTGCGTAAAGAGCGCTTCGAGATCGTTATCCGTGATGATGGGTAAGTATAGGCTTAGTTGTTCGTACTTCATGACCGGCGACTGCCGGCCGGCGGCCGATATTGACGATCGGTCGTCGGTCGAGCGTCGTCATTTCTTTTTCGGATTCGGATTGTCATCCGGCTCGATGTACTTTTCACGGAACCGGAGGTCAAGCGTCTTATTGTCCGGCTGTCCGTCACCGTCAATGTCTACGTCAACCTTCAGCTTTCGTTCCTTGCCTTCGCGTCGCGTGTTCGTCGGTGAGAAGCCAAGACTGAATTGGCTACGCAGCATCGCCGAAATGCTTTGCATGATCGATCTGATTTCGCTCTCGAAGGTCATCGGGAAGTAGGCGCCGCCGCTGATCTTCGCGAATGTGTTCAGTCCGTTGTAGGCCTGAAGAAAGTTCAGACGCAGTTCAGCGGGCAGTTGATCGCCGTACTTCTTGAAATACAGGTTCCCAACGCCGACGATAAACACCGGTACGCCGGCGCGAGCCACGATCTTCATGGCCTTGTCATACGTCAGTCTGCTGAACGTGTCGATGCCGAGCGTAACGAGAATGACGGCGGAGTGTCCTTCAACTTCCTGCAGCCCAACGTATTCGCTTTCGCCTCCCCCCTCGTCGAAAAGCTGTATTGCCTTCCCGCCCATGAGTGAGAATGAAAGCGCATCGTAGATATTCGCTTCGCTGAAATTCAGCGTATCGCGATAAGCCGACAGAACCGCTTGATACAGCCGCCCGCTGTCACCAGTGAAGTCCTGAATCACCTTCGGTCTCAAGCTGTAGGTCACAAGCGCGACGTGATCGTCGGGCTTGACGAAGCTGCGCACGAAGGTTGCCGCTGATTGGAAGATTTCCTGCGCGAACGTTGGATCATAGTAGTTGGAATAGACCCGATTGCGATAATTGTTTTCCAGAAGAAGAACAGCGGTCATCGGCCCTTCGCCTGACGCGAAGTTCGTTATCTCCTGTTTGACTCCGTCTTCATAAATAGTGAAGTTCTTCTGAGTCAGATTTGTGTACAGCCGGCCGCTCTTCTTGTCGATGACAGTGACGTCGACGTTGACGACTTGTGTCGTTAGCTTGAGCGCCGGTTCCTGCCGTTGCTCCTTCGGAATCGGTGGGAGAGGTTCCTCACGCTTCTGCTGCCCCTCGGTTTTCTTTTCTACCTTCTTTTTTTCTGGTTGGCGGCCGCTTTGCGCCGCGACCCGCATCGTCGGAACCGCCGACGCGCTCAACAAAACAGCGAGGACAGCGGTGATAACCACCGCGCGTAAGAGCCCATTTGACTTCATAAAACCTCCGCAGACGACTGAATCGGGCTGGTGCGAACCGAGCACGTAGCTGAGGCCAATCTTAGCAGAGAGTGATCCACATAAGAAACTACCGTCGGCTGTGCGTCGGCTGTGCGTCGTGCTGTGCGTCGTGCTGTGCGTCGTGCTTGCGCTTGCCTATCTGTTCTCTTAGAGTAATAGGCCCAATGTTCACGTGGACTAATACGATCAATCTTAAGAACACAAGTGGAGGAGAGCATGTCTGAGTTCAGCCCGGAACTGCGGAAGGACCCGATCAGCGGGCGCTGGGTGATTATTTCATCAGCGCGCGCTCAGCGGCCCGAAGCTCCGGAACCCCGCCGAGAAGAGGAAACCCCGGAAGCGCGCGCGCGTTGTCCGTTTTGCTATGGCCGAGAGGATCAGACTCCGCCAGAAATATTCACGCTTCGCAATAACGGGGAACCACCGAACAGCATTGGCTGGCTCACGCGAGTCGTGCCCAACAAGTTCCCGGCATTCGGAATTTTTCCCGAGATAAATCTTCGCCGCATTGGGATGTTTCAAATGGCGACCGGCTACGGCGCTCACGAAGTCGCCATCGAATCCCCCGAACACGACGTTTATCTCGAGCATCAGCCTCTCAATCAGATCACCCGAATTGTGGACACCTGGTGGGAGCGGCACGTCGATCTCGAACGCGATCGCAAGCTCAAATATGTTTTGATATTCAAGAATCACGGCAAGGCGGCGGGCGCTTCGCTCACTCACCCGCACGCACAGATAATCGCAACGACCGTGATCCCGGACGTGCTGAAGAGCAAGCTCCTGAATGCCAAGGATCACTTCGTCAACGGCGAAGGCTGCATCTGGTGCCGTCAACTCGAGCAACTCTTTTACTACGAGAACAAGATTTACAATCCGGACGGAAGCGTGTTCGTGGCCATTCACCAACGCGATCGCGTCGTTGCTGAAACCGAAAAGTTTGTCGCTTATATTCCTTTTGCAGCGCGCATGCCCTACGAGGTCCACATCGTACCGAAGAATCATCAGTGCTCGTTTATTCAGACGTCACCGGCCGACCGGCAAGAGCTGGCGCAAATGTTGAAGGTTGTGCTGATGAAGATCTACAAGCTGTTGGGAAATCCGCCGTACAACTTCTACATTCACTCGGCGCCGAACCTCAACGTTATGCCGAGACTGGGCGACTACAGCACGATTCGCGAGGACTTTCATTGGCACATCGAGATTCTCGTGAGAACAACAATCTGGGCAGGATTCGAGCAGGGAAGCGGCATCTACATTAATCCGCTCAATCCAACCGACGCGGCGCGATATCTGGCTGAGACGGAGATTGAAACGTGATGCGTGATCCGGCACTCATCACGTTAACACGCCACGTATCACGCATCACGTTTCACCCATCACTCAGCACGTTTCACGCATCACTTATCATTCCTGAAATACCTGCTTCTCTGAAACACTCGGTCATCAAAGTAGCCGCGCATCAATTCAATCTGATCGCCACGCGAGTCCGGCAAAACGGTGACCACATCGTAGCGATACGGCTCGTCCACAACTTTCATTAACTGGCGATAACGACGAGATGCGCGCGCGATCCGACGCTGCTTCCTCAGATCAACCGCGCGTTCCGGCGCGGCCATCTCATCCGACGTTCGAGTCTTGACCTCGATGAAGGCGAGCGTCGCTCCATCGTAAGCGACGATGTCGATTTCACCGCTCTGCTTCTGCCCCCGCAAGCCTCTTCCCAACGGCACGCGGAAATTCGTGACCACTATCTGATAGCCCTCGTAATCCTTCAGGTAATCGAGCGCGAGGCGTTCACCGCGTTCGCCCAATTCCAGATGCGCGGCCTGTGAGCCCGCGCTCCGAGGCGCGAGTATTTTTTTGATTCTTTCGATCATGGATTGTCGCGAGCGCAATCTTACAGATTGGCGGCTCCTTGTAAAAGCTCGAACCAGCGGGCACCATTGAGCTACGTAGATGACGGCAACCGAAACACTATCAAGAGTCGCGCCTGATCGCGTTGACCTTCCGACGATCGTTATACTCGGGCGGCCCAACGTCGGCAAATCGACGCTGTTCAATAAGCTGACGGGAGGGCGCCGCTCGATCGTCGGCGACGAACCCGGCATCACTCGCGATCGCATCTACGGCAAAGCCGTGTGGCGCGATCGAGAGTTTGAAGTCGTCGACACCGGCGGAATCATTCCCAATGACAAGGAGCTGATTCCCTCAAACATTCTGATTCAAGCGCGCACGGCGTTTGAAAAAGCTTCGCTGATAATCTTTGTGGTCGATGCTCGCGCGGGCATCACGCCGCTCGATGAGGAACTCATCGAGATCGCGCGGATGACGAGCAAGCCGGTGTTCGTTGCCGCTAACAAAGTGGACACCGCAAAGCTCGAGGCCGATGCGGGCGAGTTCGAACGCTGGGGTTTCGAGCAGGTGTTTCCAATCTCGGCCGAGCACGGCGACGGAGTCGCGGAGATGCTTGACGCCGCGCTCGAGTTCCTTCCCGCAAGCGAAGAACGCGAGCAGCGGCCGCGCGAGATCAAGCTTGCGATTGTCGGCCGTCCCAACGTCGGCAAGTCGTCGCTTGTGAATCGACTGGCCGGCCAGGAACGCGTGATCGTCTCTCCGATCCCCGGCACAACGCGCGACTCGGTTGATACGGAACTCGAATACCAGGACACTTATTTTCGGTTGATCGACACCGCCGGCATTCGTCGAAAAGGCAAAACGGAACTCATGGCTGAAAAGATTTCCGTCGTGATGGCCCGGCGGCATCTCGAGCAAGCCGATGTCGCGGTGCTCCTCATCGATGCGATTGAAGGTCCTACCGCAAACGACGCGACGATTCTTGGTTACGCTCACGAAGCTGGCGCGAGCCTGATCATCGCCGTCAACAAATGGGACGCCGTCGAAAAGACCGGCGATACCACGACGGAATACTCGGCACGAATTCGCGACATGATGAAGTTCGCGGACTACGCGCCGATTGTATTCATCTCGGCCAAGAGCGGGTTGCGAGTGACCAAAGTGCTCGACCTTGCTCGCAGGGCTTTTGAAGAGCGCGGCAAACGGATCTCGACCTCAGAGTTGAATCGTTTCTTTGAGCGCCATCTTGAACAGCCTCGCGCTTCCACGCGTTCAAAGTATCCGATGCGCGTGTTGTATCTCACACAGGGAAGCACCAACCCGCCGACGTTTGTGTTGTTCACGTCTTCGCGAAGTCCCAAGGCGAAGCTGCACTTTTCGTATGAGCGTTATCTGGTTAATCGCCTGCGTGAGGAGTTCGGTTTTTTTGCGGCGCCAATTCGAATCAAGCAACGCAGAAAAAGCGCTGCGAGCCAGACTTAGCTCAATAGTCGATCACAATCAGTTTGATGAATCGCAACTCGAGAACTTCAAAGCGGCCAATCCCGTAGGGATGTCCTGTCTATAGCGGTAACATCGGATATTGTCTGTAACTCCGTGAGGAGTTACCTGCATTTGGGCAAGCCGTGTTCAGCGGTGGCAGGAGATGACTCCTAAAGTCAGAAAGGAGCCATTATCTTTGCAGCGCGCGTCTACAAACAGGCCATCCTACGGGATTACCCGCTCGATTCTCTGCACCCGACTCGATACATCTAGACCGTTGACGGAGCTTCGTTCCTCGCTTCGATCGCGGCCTCGCGCACGTTCACTCGCGCAAGCAGTATCAATCCCACAACGAAGAACACAACCAGCGAGAGAATCGCAATTCGATAGCTTCCCGTGAACTGAAGCGCCAATCCAAACATCAACGGCGCAAGCCAACTCGTTCCTTTATCGCTCACTTCGTACAAGCTGAAATACTCGGCCTCTTGTCCTTTCGGAATCATCAGCGAGTAAACCGAGCGGCTCAACGCCTGGCTGCCTCCCAACACGATCGCGATTACCGCGCCCAGAACAAAAAACTGCAGCTTGGTTTGTAACAGTCCGTACGCGTAGACCAGCACGCCAGCCCAAATCACCAGACTCGCCATAATGGCGCGCTTGCTTCCAATAACCTTCGCAACCCAGTTGAAAATCAGCGAACCGAAGAACGCCGCGAATTGTACGAGCAGGATCACCTGCACGAGCGTGGATTCCTCGAGATGCAACTCACCCTGACCGAACGACGACGCAAGCGTTATCACGGCCTGAATAGCGTCGTTGTACACCAGATACGCAATCAAAAATAGAAGCGTCTGCGGATAGCGTCGCGCGGATGCGATTGTGTGACGAAGCTGACGGAATCCCGTCACAACGAAGTGCTGTCCCGCCGGAGGTCTCTTTTCCGGCAACCTGTTCTTTAGCGTCGCAAGCGGGATCAACGTAAACAGAGCCCACCACGCACCCGAGGAGGCCAGGCTAATTCTGACTGCTTGTCCTGAAGTCAATCCAAACGATTCGGCTTTGGAAAATAAGTACAGGTTTAGCGCAAGCAACAACCCGCCCCCGAGATATCCAATCGCCCAGCCGATCGAGGATACCCGGTCGCGGTCTTCAGGGCTCGCGATGTCCGGCAAAAACGAATTGTAGAAAACGATCGACGCGCCGTAACTCAAATTAGCCAACACGAACAGTCCGCCTCCGAGCATGTAGTTCGTGCCGTGCAAGAAGTAGAGTCCAACAGTCGCAAACGATCCGATGAATGCGAACAACGCGAGCATCTGTTTTTTGCGGTGTGAGTAATCGGCTATCGCACCGAGTATCGGAAGGAAGATCACCTGTAGCCCGACTGACAGCGCGACTACATAGGGAAAGAATGATCCGTAGAAAACTTTTATCCCGAGCGGATGAACAAACGCGTTACCTTCGCCCAACGATTCAGCGGCGGCCTTGGTGATACCGGTGAGATAAGGTCCAAGAAAGACAGTGACAACCGTGGTGTAGAACGCGGAGTTCGCCCAGTCATAGAAGTACCACCCGACCTGTTCGCGTCGATTGTTCATATGGGCGTTGGATAAAACCAGACTTCAGGGGTGCTTCCTATGCGCGTGCAGAATATGGCAAAGCCGTGCCGGACGCAAGCTGACTTCCTCCGCGTTCTCTGCGCCCTCAGCGGTTCAGAATCAGTTCAAGCGCCGAGGACGCAGAGGGCGCTGAGACCGGAAACTACTTACTCGAGATGGTGTCGTGGATTATCGCGTATGCCGCTTGAAGAAGCTGATGACGCTGGGCAGCGCCTCGGTTGGAAACTGATGTCCGCCGGGATGAATGAAAGTGACGACCTCGGTGCTCGACACGCCGGGTTCAGTTCGCATCAAGCCTTCGACCTTTGCTTTCGACGCATCGGCCTTCAAGAGCTTGCGCGCAAGCTCGATGCTGTACTGCTGAGTCTGAAACGGAACGAGAGGGTCTTTCTCGCCAGCAATGATAAATACGGGCTTCGGTTTCGAACTCGCGATCAATCTGCCGCCGGGCCCGGCCGCCGAACACAGCGCCGCGATCTTATCGCCTCGCATATTCCAAAGCAGGTTCACAAATCGCCCGCCGTTCGAATGCCCCAAAACGTAAACGCGATTCGGATCAGCCTTGTATTTCTTCTGCGCTAGTTCGAGAGCGGCATCAAAGAACTTGAGGTCGCGATCGCTGAGTTCACCGGGATTCTTCTGCCAGCCGTTGCGAGAGCCTTCAGGATCGGTGATGCCCTGAACTCCTGGGATTCCCTGCATGTAGATGGTGACAGCTTCGGGCCAGAGTTCGTGAATGCGAAACCTGCGCGCCGCGTTTTGCGCGTTGCCGCCGTGTCCATGAAAAACAAAGACGACCGGCGCTCCCGCCGCCGCCGCCGATTTCGAATTGGTATAGACCAGGGCTTGTCTCTCCGCTCCGTCGACAATAAAGCTTTCCGACTTAGCCTCTCCGAGCGAAAGAGCGCTCACCGATAGGAGTAGTCCGAGGATTGCGGTCGCCAGAATACCGGTGTGTGTCACGCTGGCTCGCTTGAAACTTCGAGGAATCCGAATTGGGGCAGCCGCGCAACGCGTTGAAGAAGAGGTCGCCACGGATATTGGACTTGGTTCCTAGAAAGAAAGTTTGACCTTGTCCTCGAGGCGAGCGATGCGACCCTGATTCCGGCCTCTTGAGTTAAAAGTAACAACAAACCCTAACGAGCGCAGCAGCTTGGTCAATGGCGCGCTGACGTCTTCATCGATGTAGAGTTCAGTGAAGAGCCGGCTCATCAGCCTTTCACCAGCGGGCTGATCATCTCATCGGGGATTCGATTGCGCTCGATGTGTTCGTTGATTTCCGCTTGATGCTCGCTGCAGTAGCTAAGCGCGTCGAACACGCGTGCCAGCGTCAGGTGAGGCAGATGGGTTGGAATTCCTTCGGGCAGCGTACCGAGCCGCCATAGCTCGACAATCGCGCGCACTGGCGTTCGTGTTCCCTTGATGACCGGCTCCCCGCCCAGTATCTGGTCATCAACTACGATGTGGTAATGCTCAGTCGCGACAGTCATATCAACGTCTCAAGAACGCGTTTTGGGATTTGCTCAAACAAATCTTACCACAAGGTTTTGCTTCAGACTTGCGCCTTACTGCTCTGCTGGCCACGCTCGCTCGGAAGCGTGCAAATCACTCACCGCCGTAGTTGATCTCCATTCGCCGAATCTGATAGCTCGCAAGCGCGAGCACCGCGGCCGTCACTATCAACAAACCCGGGATCGAAAGATACGCAGGCGTCGGCTCGACCGGTATAGCGAATGGGCCTTCCGGAATCGGCACCGGCGAGAGCGAGTGCAGGTAATGAATGATGCTGATCTTCTTCAACACTGGAGGCAGCAAAAAGTTGATCCACTCCCAACCGTAGGCCAGAAGCGCCGGGATGATCGGGTTTCGAAAGAAGAGCCCGATAACCATAAAAGCCGCGCCGTAGCCGACGCAGCCAAGCGCCGTGATGCCCAGATACGCCATCGCCTGGCGCTTGCCGCCTACCGAAAAGTAATCCACTCCCGCTGCCGACAGCCCAACATATAAAAACAATATCGAGCCAGCCGTAGCGACCGTGAATAACACCAGCGAAGCGACCAGCCCCGAGAGATACTTCCCGCACACGAGAACTTCACGGCGCAAAGGGCATAAGAAATAAAAGTGAAGGCTGCGATCGACCACCTCGCCTCGGAACAAATTCATGAAAACCCAAGCGCAGCCGAAGAACACAATCGTCCGCAGGATCAATCCTTCATAGAGGTTCGCGAATACAATGTTGATCTCGCCGATGTTGTTGTTGCGCGATTGCTGCCAGCTTATCTCGGCGGACAACGCCGCCATCAAAACGATTGGCGCGGCAGCAATCAGGTAAATCAAAATCGCGCGCTTGCCGAGAAAGTTCTTTCGAATCTCGAGTCGCATGATGGCCGCGACCTGTCGGCCCCACTCGGACCACGGGCGGCCCGGCGACGGTTTTATTTCACTCATAACATCGGCTGATGCGCTCATGCTCCTTCGCCTCCTCCGATCAAGTATTGATACACCGCGCTGAGATCGTCATCGACCGGCGCGATCGACTCAACGCTGACGCCGCCGTCGATCACGATCTTGTTCAGTAATAAATAAAACGCATCCGCGTCACGAGTCTTTACGAACAAACCGTGGCGGTCCTTGTGCAGTTTGGCTTCGACTACGGAATCCTGTTCGAACACCCGCGCGGCCAAAAGGCTCGGCCGGTCGCAGCGAATTAGTATCTGCATCGGATGCTCTTCCATCTCGTCGCGCACGCCGTGAATCTCGCCCTCTGCGACAACGTAACCGTTGTTCAAGAGAATCACGCGGTCGCTCATCATATCGACCTCGTGAAGAATGTGACTCGATATGATCAAGTGAAGCCCTTCGGCTGCGAGCTGGCGGAACAATCGAATCGTTTCGGCGCGAGCCATCGGATCCAGTCCGTTGAGCGGCTCGTCAAGGATCATCACAATCGGTTCGTGCGCGATTGCTTGCGCAAGCCTGACTCGCTGGCGCATGCCTTTGCTGTAAGCCCCGATCTTCAGGTGGGCCGCATCCAGAAGATCGACTCGATGCAATGCCTTCCATGCCAGATCCTGAGCGTTCTGCTTTGGAAGGCCGTGGACTCGCAGATACGAGTTGATGAATTGAAAGCCTGTCAGCGCGCGCGGGAATGAATCGAATTGCGAGCAGTAGCCGACCTTGCGAAAGAAGACCTCGGGATGATCGGCTGCGAGTCCAAGCACGCTCACTCGCCCGCGAGTCGGCCGGATCAAGCCGGTCATCAGATTCATCAGCGTCGTCTTGCCCGAGCCGTTCGGCCCGACGAGACTCGTGATGCCCGGGTCGATAGCCAGAGTAACGCGATTCACTCCGAGAATCTCGTCGTAGAACTTCGAAACGTCTTCGAAGACAATCGTGTGGTCGGCGGCTTTCTCCATCAACTCACCACCTCATAAGCGCGGACCTTGCGAGTCAGCAGGAACAGACAAAACGCGCCGAACAAAGCAAGCGCAATCCATGCGGCGGGCGTCGCCAGAACCATCCACTGCGGAATACCCATCGAGTTCGGATTGCGAAACAGGCCGTCCTCGATCGTTTTCATTATCACCGTCAGGTTGAACAGGCTGCCCCACTTCGTTCGCAGCACATTGTTAACGGTCATCCCGATTGCATTCGAGATAATGAAAAGCCCAAACAAGGCAGCGCTCGCCGCAAGTCTCCACTTCACCCAAGCCGAAATCGTCACCGACAACAATGCGAGCAGCGCGATCCAGGTCCAACTGTCGACAAAGACCGCGACTGCAATCCACAAGTTACTTGCGAACCAACCGGCGCCTTCAAGATAAGACTGGAACAAAAACAACAAAGCGCCCGGTACCCACGTGATCGCGGAAATCAGAATCATCAGCACGCTCATCTTTCCGATCACATATTCAGCGCGCGAGAACGGCCTGCACAAATAGAGCGGCAATGCGTTGTTCGCCAAATCGCGAGAGATCAGCGGCGGTCCTATCAACACGGTCAGAAGAAACGCGAGCCCGGTTTGAATGCCGATGTATACCTGGAAGAAGAAGCCGTTGATTGGAGCAAGATCACGAAGGTTGATCTGAAAGATCGCCATCGCCGTCAGGTTGTGATGCAGGTAAATCAGGATCGCCATCACCAGCGGACACACGAAGCACAACGCAAAAAAGCCGGTGAACAGCTTGGAGCGGAAGACATCGCGATACGCGTGGCGAGGTATGATCAGGAAGCGCGACCATTCCGGCGTCAACGGCCCAGCGTAAGGCTTGTATGCGTGTTCATAAACGGCCATTACTGATTTCCTCCGCCGGGTAAGATGGCTTGCGCGACATGCGCGGGCAAACCGGCAGCCGGCGCATCGACGCCGTTGCCGTCTTCCATTGCCTTGAGGAAGATATCTTCAAGTGAGTCGCGCTTGAAGTTGAGACGGCGAATCTGAACCTGATGTTCGCCGGCGATTCGATAGAGATCGCGAATCTCAACGCCGTCCTGGAGTATCAGCTTGAGCCGCCGCTCGCTTGTGAGCGCGTATTCACAGCCAAGCTTCGCAATCGCGTCGGCGAATGCGTCACGTTCGCCGCGCGTTTCAAGCTCAAGGAATTTGCGATTCGATTTGCGTTCTTCTTCGAGGTTGCAATAGACAGCGATGCGCCCGCTCTTGATGATGAGAATCTCTTCACAGCACTCTTCAACATCTCGAAGCAAATGAGAGGAGAGGAGTATGTGAGCTTTGCCGCTGTCTCGAATCTGCCGAATCAACTCGATCATTCGAGCTCGCGCGGGAGGATCGAGCCCGTTTGTCGGCTCATCGAGAAATATCAAGCGAGGCCCGTGAACGATCGCCTGCGCGAGCTTCGCCAGTTGCTTCATTCCAAGCGAGTACGTGCCAAGCTGTCGATAACGCGCTTCGCCGAGTCCAACGTAGAACAGCGCTTCGTGTGCGCGTTCGAGAGCTGCTTCGGAAGGAAGTCCCGACAACTCACCCATCAATCGAACAAAGTGAACGCAGGTCATGTTCGCGATAAACGAGTCGCGTTCGGGCATGTAGCCGATCAGCGTTCGAATCTGTTTCGCGTCATTGCGGATGTCGCGCCCAAAGATATGCGCGGTGCCCGAGGACGGCGAATGAAATCCCAGCAGCGTGTGAATGAGCGTGGTTTTGCCCGCGCCGTTTGGCCCAAGCAATCCAATCGCTCGTCCGCGAAGATCGCCTCGCAGCTCTTTTAGTATCGGGCGTCCGCCGAAAGTCACGCTCAAGCCGTCAAGGTCGATGACCGGTTTGTCGCGCACGGCTTCGGGCGCTTTCGTCACCACCTCGGCCGGCGGATCAGATTCAACAGTCTTGGGCACCGTGTTTTCCATTTGTGTGTTTGCGAAGTCTATCAAGAAGTTCAGGAACAGGCTAAGCGATCAATCCCTCAGGAGGTTCGACGTTCAGAGTACAAGCTTCAGATTGCCTCAACATTCACGCGACCGACGGGCAAGCTGAAGCTTGTACTCTGAACCTCAAAAGATTACGCCAGCCGTTGGGTCTGAGTTCCCAATGGCTGGCGTTCATTTCACACAAATTGCGCAGCTTTCAATGAACCGAATGCTCGATGATGTTGCGCAACCCAAACGAGCCCGGCATGCCGATCAAGCTCGACGGCTTCAATCCGATCGGACCTTCTTCGCCGTTGATCGCGAAACTTATTTGATCGCCCTGCGCGTATGCGTAAGCCAGCACCGGTCCGCCGAGCAACGAATTGAACCCACGCCGCTGCTCTTCCGGCAAACCGTTCGCCATTCCGCCGACGCGTTTCGCGATTCCACCGAGCACCGGCGAAAGGTTCTGATAGATCAGCGCCGAGAAGTTTGCCTGCTTGTCTTCCGGCAGCGCGGCAACAAACCTCGGTGAGTGAAGCAGCGTGTATCCGGCTTCGCGATACTTCACCGACTGGTCGATGAGCGCGCGATTCGGGCCCGCTATCAGGTATCCCTTCGCATAGGTGTAGCTGACTTCCAATCCGAAATCGAGCGACTTCAGCGTGTAGTACGTATAACCGCCCATCTCGCTTTGCTCCAACTGAAAGCCCTTCTTACCTTCGCGCGCGGCCAACTCATTCAGCTTGGCGACCACTCGCGAGAATGTCTGTTGCAGATGCGCCGGATCGTACACTTCCAGCACAAGTTTCCACGAAGGCGTCGGCAAGACAGGTCCGTCGATCGCGAACGCGAACTCCCCGCCGAGCGGCGCCGCGAAGTCATCGCGAATGTTGAGCCCGGTTTCCTTCTCGAATTCCGCGAGGTGTTCCCCCAGCTTCGGATCGACCGTATTCAAAGCGCCCAGCAGATCATCAACAAGGGCAGCGGGCTGCTTCACCACGAACGCCGCAACAATGTTTGCATCCGGTGAGATGAACTCGAGAGCACCCATCGGCCCCGGCGCCGCAAGCCACGACGTGATTCCGTGACTCGTGTCGCTGAAGCTCAGCACCGCGCGATTGAAACTCTTGCCCTGATCTTCCTTCATCTCGGCGACGAAGTATTTCAGGCTCGTGATCCCCAATCGATCGAGCGCGCTATTGGTCTTCGCGTCCTGGCCTTTCGACTGCGCGATGATCTTCTGAAGATTCGCGGCGATGATAAAACCCGCGCCTTCACGATAGACATCGGCGATTCGCGAACGGAACGACCCGTCGGCGTATTGACCGGCGCTCGCCGCCTTCACGTTCGATTGAACTCGTCCGAGGAACTCAATCTTCGGCGAAGCCGCAAGCACATCGCCGTTGATCCACACGAACAAGTCGGCCGTTTCTTTCACGCCCGAGCTTGCAACGCTCATCGGATCATCGACGAAACGGATACCCGGTAGATTCTTAGACTCAGTGGTCATCGAAGCCAACTGCCGTTCGACAAAGCCTCGAAACGCACCGGGGTCCTTCAAAGTCGTCAGCACCAGCGGACCATCGGGCTCGGATTTTCCGTCTCTTGAGAGTTGCGCCGTCACAACGATCTCGTCGCCAATCTGACTGCCAAACTCGGAGATCTTCCCGATGACCTTGTCCCATTCCTGCCTGCCGTGCGCCGATCCCTGCTCCTTTGCCCACCACTGTTGAAGCTCGGGATTCTGGCCAAGCCGCTCTTCGATGATCTTGTTCGATTCCGCAAGCATCTCGGTCAGATTCGGAATCGCAACATAGAAAACCGTGTCGTCGGGAGTCATATCGAGCAGACGAGTCGAGTAACGCACGCCGGGCCGCGCGACTCGAGCGTCAACTTCTTTGCGAAGCGCAGCGACTTCATCGAGCATCCGTTTGTAGCGCTCCGAATCGCGGCTCCAGGCAATCTCGTCTTTCACCGGAACGCTTTCGAGATTGCTATTCGTCGCGACCTGATCACCCGGATGCAGCACGTCCTGATTGCCGCCGTGTTGAACGTCGACTCGGCCTTCGACAACCGACACGCGCGAGCCCTTAGTTCCGTTGTTCACCGAGAAAATGGTGCCCACAACTGAAACCAGGCAGTCCTGAGTCTGCACGTAAAGATGCCGCTTGTCGGTTTGCTTCGCGGCCTGGACGATGATGTTGCCGCGATCCAGATGAATGGTAGTGCCCCCGGCGCCATCGGTTACCGAGAACTCCGATCGCTCTCGCATCTCGATCAACGAACCGTCGGGCAAGCGCACAACAGCGCCCGCGTCCTTGGCGGTGCGCACCTTCGCGCCGAGCTTGATCTCTTCACCGATCGTCAGCGTCTCGGTGTTGGTATCCGACACGAGATAAGCCTGGCCTTCCATCGCGTGGACGACCATGTGAAACGCATCGCCGCCGCGCGTCAGGCGTTCGTATGAAATGAACGAGAGCCCGATGCCGATGATGATCGTGGCGGCGATCGCCCATCTCACTGTGCGTCTGGAAAACATTGGGCTGACCACGCCTGGCCGTGCGACAACCGCAGCCGCGCCGTGTCGCGCTTGCTTGAGCGCTTTGCGGCACGGGATGCATTCGTGAGTGTGGTCTTCAAACAGCAGCGATCGCGCGGGAGAAAGCGTTCCGCCGAGGTACTCAGGTATGAGCGCCTGAAAATCGCCGCAGTTTCGTATATGATCGACGTGTTCGACATGGTCGACGTGCGCGGCGGGCGCGCTGGTCGTTGCCAACTCGCTAGACAGCTTCGCCCACACGCGCTCCGCCGCGCCCTCGACCACGGATTGATCCACCCGCTCGCTGCGGATCTCATCCATGGCCTGCTCGAATGTTTGGTTAAGATCTTTACTGGTCCGCTTCATGATGTCCCTCCCGGAACGTGGTGATCTGTTTGCGAAGCCTGGTCCTTGCGCGATGCAGCAACACGCCGATTACCATTTGTGACGTGCCGAGCATCTCGGCTATTTCGAGATTGCTGTGCCCTTCGAAATACTTCAGCACAATAATCTCGGCAGCCTTTGGTCCAAGCGTCGCGATAGACCGCCTGATTTGATTTTGAAGCTCGCGATCGACGTATTGAGATTCCGGATTTGGCTCGGAGCCTTCGAGTGAAAACGGTTCGACTTCTTCGAGAGACACCGAGCGCGAGCGGGTCCGGCTGCGCAATAAATCTAGCGAGGCGTTAACGGCGGCGCGATGAAGATAGCTGCCGGGGCTTGGAGACAGGTCGAGCTTTTCTTTGCGCCGCGCGAGTCTAAGGAAAACGGTTTGAAGCACGTCCTCGGCATCGACGGGGTTTCCGGTGACGCGATAAGCGGCCCGGAAGACGTGGTCGTAATGTTCTTTAAAAAGGAGTTCGAGCTCCTGGGGAGGACTTGGCACTGCCCTGAGGTGTTTGACTGCTTGCACGTTTTCCTCCTTCACTTCGTCTCCAGTCATAGAAACGCCCCCTGCCACGGAGTATTAACAAACTATCTATCGATTAAACACTCCGTCCATCGGCTAACGTTGTCGATTCCCCGGAATATTCGATTCGCTGACCCACATTTCGACAGAACCATCTCGATGGATTTTGGCGATGAAAGGAGGCGAATGCTTTACCGCAAACTTCCTCATTCGCGGCAGAGCCTTGACGAAGATTTGAGCCATTTCCTGGCCAGTGAGATTTCCGGAGACAAGGATGAAGGCCCGCACCCCGGCCTCCATTAGCGCTGTCCGCTCTATCAGTCGATGCTTGATGCGGCTGTCTTTGGTTAGCACGCACCAGCCTTTCGTTCCGACCTGAGGAAGCCAGTCCTCGTCTCGCGCGTCTTGGCTGAAGAATTCGTCGTGGATGCGCACATCCGCGCCAACTTCACGAAGCGCATCGGCGATTGTCTTTTTGCCTAGAGACCGGTCAAGGAAGAAAACCAGAGACTCAAGCCGCTTCAACCTCGAGCTCGCAGCGGATTGCTTCTTCGATCTCGGACCTTTCGCGCCCATAGTCGCCCGCTAACTCATCCATCGATTCGCCAGCTTTGTAGCGTTCAGCAATGACTGCAGTAGGAATTCCGGTGCCGGCCAGAACCGGCTTGCCGAATGAAATCATGGGATCAATGACAACAACCTTTGGTTCGTGCGGCGAGCGCTTTCTTGTGAACAGGTAGAGTCGCACAGCCAGTCCAGAAGGATCCCGTTCGATTCGGCGTAAGTGCGCATCAAGCAACTCGCGCATGGCCAACTGACCTTCTTGAGATACGTTGATCAGTTGACCGAGCTTCTCTATGAAGAGGTTTGAGCCGTCCGTTTCGAAGCTTTGGTCTGCGAGAGGATGTTCAGAAGGGAATTGCTTCTTGATGTACCGCAGGGCGGTTCTTACCTTATGCAATGGAACGTTGTGTTCTCGGCGGATTGCGTCCAACACGTGAGTCTCGACGAGGTTAACAAAGGAAAGCTCGGGTTTCTTCGGATCAGGGAGAGCGATTATCGGTGCGAAGTGCCGTTGTCCCTGCTCGGTGGGATAGTAGCGGCCCATGACCCACGATCGCAGCGTCGCGACTGGTATTCGCAGATAATGGGCGGTCTCGCGAATGCTATACGACGGCAACTCGCGAGGATCCTCACCGCCATACAGCGAGAAGTCTTTTCTTGTTGATAGCGGTCTCATCATGGGTTTCCAAACACATTAGCACTAATCAGAGCTTTGAGCGCGTTTCAGTTGGCAGGTCTAAGCGAAACGGTGCGTTTCTTGGTTTCCTATCCAGTTGTAGACGGTAACAATCTCCCCCAGTCCGGATCAGTAGACCACGTTTCTTCAAGATCCGCGAGGTGCTTATTCAGTGTCTGCGGCGAGTCAAATCCGCAAGCCCTCGGCGCAGCTGAAAGCAGGCTCTCAAATTGGGTTCCCCAACCGATCTCGGCTCCTCTCCGGAGTTTCGCTCTCCCTACTACAAGTCTTGATATGACGATCACGATCTGAACTCAGCACGCTCTTATTACAGAGGTAGCAAGTTATGGAATTGCTGGGATTCTCTGAACACTGCAGGATATGGCGCTCGTAAATGTCGTCCCCCCAAGTCTGCCGGCAATACTCACATCGCAAGACGCGCGTGACCACTCTTAAGACTTTCTTTCGCCGATCCCTACTCATCGCCAGCCTCCCAGATCCACCGTCGTTAGGAAACGCGTCACAGGCTGCGGGGTCACACGGACCCAGTGAGCTCGACCGGCGTCGACCAACGCGTTGATCGAACGTCAGCTACTCGTTTCTTTGGTTATCGGATCATTTCAATCGCGAGCTTACCAACAAGCACGCGCAACGTTATCATGATGCGTGCATGATTCAAAGGTCCCTTGCCACTAGTAGGCTGGTTGACGCTAGTATAATAGCCAATATGGACAAAATAACCAATTGACTATAACGTTAGAGCATCAGCGAGGAGACTCAAATGTCAAAGCTCACGTTTCGAAATAGCCGCGGCCACCTCATCGATATTCCGACGGTTGCCGCGACCAAGGCGAAGAACGAATTCGGCGCGATCCTCGAGAAAGCAACTCACGGGGGCGCGGTTGCGATAACTCGCCACGATACGCCAAAGGCCGTGCTTATCTCGTACGACGAATTCGAATCGCTGGTCAAATCCCGCTCCGATACTCTCGACGATCTACATTCCGAGTTCGAAGGTCTGCTCGCCCGCATGCAAACGCCGAAAGCGAAACGAGCGATGAAAGAAGCATTCAATGCGGCTCCCATCGAGCTTGGGAACTCAGCGGTAAAGGCCGCGCGCAAGCGACGATAGTCCCAACTCGTACAGATGCCTTCCCGTCGACCATCTCGCATCTACGTACTCTCTGGAGTAAATGGCGCGGGCAAGAGCAGCATCGCCGGCGCGGTGTTTCGCAATAAGGGCGCGGATTACTACAATCCTGATGAGGCGGCTCGAATACTGATCGAAACCAACCCGGCGCTGGCTCAAGCCGATGCCAATAGCCGGGCCTGGCATGCCGGTGTGAGACTTCTTGAGCGAGCAATCGACGAGCGTCTCGATTACGCTTTCGAAACAACTCTCGGCGCAAACACGATACCACGGCTGGTCGCGCAAGCCGCCGCAAGAGGCATTGAGATTAATGTCTGGTATGTAGGGCTCTCTAGCGCGGAGCTTCACGTTGAGCGTGTGCGCTCCCGGGTTCGCCAGGGCGGGCACGACATTCCAGTCGAAGATATTTACCGGCGCTACCAGCACAGCCGCTTGAATCTAATTGAGCTGCTGCCGGTCATCACCGCCTTGCGCCTCTTCGACAACAGCATCGATGCGGACCCCGCCGCCGGCCACACGCCGCAGTCGGCGCTACTTCTGCACATTGAGCGCGGGGAGGTTCTGAACCCACTCGACCTCGAACAAACTCCGATGTGGGCGAAGCCAATTGTCGCTGCCGCTCTCAAGCTTTCGTTGGATTGAGGTGAGTACGAAATCGCTGACACCTTACGATGACAAGTCTTCCTTGAGAGATCGACGCTGCTCCGCGGTGAGTTCTGTCTCCGCCTGCAACGTCGCGAGGTCAACACCCGCTGCAACCGGGACGCATCCGCCAGTGTTGAATTTCATGTACTGGACCGAGCTCACTCGATCGTCGCCGCGCTGGCGCTCGTCGAACGTCGCCCGCACGCGCGTGCCGTCTTCGAGCAGCAGATACATTTTCTCAGGCAGGGCCCACCACTCTTTCAGCTTTACGTCACGGACCTTGGGATCGTCGATCTCGATCATCAACGTGCAGCCGAACTCGCCGGAGCCGCCGAGCACTTCGTTGTACGTTTCGATCTCGTGCTGAATGTCCGCCTCTTTTACCATCCGCTCCGTTCGAACCATTTCCTGAATCTGATACTGCATCGTCAGATGATTCTCGAACAACAAGGTTAGATACTCGCCGATGTGCACGCGGCGCGGTGCTTTCGATTGCATCACCTTATCCCGGAAAGCGTCGCGCTTTTCTTCATACGTAACGTAGTCGATGATTTCATTTCGCTCTACTGGTTTCACTTTGTTTCCCCTTGCTCGATCTTTTGTCCGCTCTGCTGGTTGTTCGTCGCGTCCACAGATTTCGCAAAGCCGTCTTCGCGATACGCTCGCGCCAGAATCGACATCGGATGCATCGGCTTTACGCCGGCGTGTTGCTGAAACTGAATCGCCGCAAGCGGACAATCCGTCGCCCAGACTTCACACTTGTTTTCTTTCATGCCGTCGAACGCGCGTTTGCCGATTCGCTTCGACGGCTCGAATCCTTCGACGGTCATCGCGTAGGTCCCATCGTGTCCGCAGCATTCCATCACCGTCTGAGGAACCACGCCCGGAATCTTGCGGAGCAGATCGCGTCCCTTGAATCCGACTCCCTGTGCGCGTAAGTGACACGGCGCGTGATATGAAACCGGCCCGCCCGGTGTGCTGCGGAAATTAGTGTTGAAGCGCGGCTCGTTGCGAATCGACCAGAGGTATTCGCTTGGGTCCATGACGGCCGCTGCGATCTTTTCAGCCGCCGGGCGATCCGTCGTATCGACGAGAGTCGGATGCTCGCGCCGCATCATCATCGAGCAAGTCGGATTGATCGCGATGACTTTGGCGCCTCGCTCGACAAACGGCAAAAGAATTTTCAGGTTCGCATTCGCGAATTTGCGAAGTGTGTCGATGTCTCCACGTTCCCACGCCGGCATCCCGCAGCACTCAAGCCCGCGCACACACTTCACATCAACCTTATTCGCCTCCAGGACCTCGACCGTGTCGCGCCCGATCTGCGGTTCGTTGTTCTGAACGTAGCACGTCTGAAAGAGCACGGCCTCACCGCCGGGCTCTGATGCTATCTTGCCCGCTCGCTTGGCCCACTTCTCGAAGGTGCTCGAAGCAAATTCGGGCAGCAATTTATCTCGGTGAATTCCCAGCGTCTTTTCCAGCAAGATTCGATTGAGTCGAACTTTGTTGGCGGCATTCGCAAGGCCGAAACTCGCGCGAGCCATCGCGCCCGCGGCGTCGGGATTCTCGAGCACTCTGTCCTGCAAGGTGAGTCCCTGTTTGCGAGTTCTTTGCGCTTTGTATCGATGCACCAGCTTTGGAAAATCGAGCCTGAACTCGTGCCCATCCCGCTCGGTGTAGGGGCACTGGACTTCGCACAGCTTGCATTGAAAGCATGAGTTCATTATCGAATCTGTCTCGGCGGGATTGATGCCGCGGACATCGCCGTCGTACTTGTTATCCAGAAACGAGAAGAGCGTTGGAAAAGAATCGCAGTACTTGAAGCACAACCTGCAGCCGTGACAGATCTCGAAGGTGCGCTTTACTTCCTTATCGAGCGCGCCATCGTTCCAGTACTTCTCTTCCGCCGGATCGTATGACAACCCATCGGTCGGTTTGTAACTTATGTTCTTGTCGCTTGCCATTTGAAGTGAATGCTTGTAGGGGTGGCCCCCCCCCGTGGCCGCCCCTTGTTGGGAGACTAGTTTGGCAAAATGAGGGGCGCTCACGGAGAGCGCCCGTACAAGGTTGCCAAGTTAGCTGATCGAGCTGAGCAGATTGCTGAAGCGGCCTGCGTGTGATTTCTCGGCCTTGGCCAACGTCTCAAACCAATCAGCGATCTCGGCGAAGCCTTCTTCGCGCGCGGCTTTCGCCATACCCGGATACATATCGGTGTACTCGTGAGTCTCGCCGTGAACCGCCGATTTGAGATTCAGTGCCGTGTCGCCGAAAGGTTGATCGGTCGCCGGGTCGCCGACCTTCTTTAAGTAGTCGAGATGCCCGTGCGCGTGGCCAGTCTCGCCTTCTGCTGTGTCGCGGAAGTTGCCGGCAATCTCCGGATAACCTTCGACGTCGGCGACCTTCGCAAAGTAGAGATACCGGCGATTCGCCATCGATTCGCCTGCAAACGCGTCCTTCAAATTCTGATGAGTCTTGCTTCCTTTCAGTTCAGCCATGTTTCCTTTCCTTTCTTTAGAGAGATGATGTCACTTCGCGCGAGCAGCCTTGCCGCGCGTTTGATTCCGTTGTTTCAAGCGTGAGCACGTTTCGCAAAGCCCAACCAGCCGGATGTCCAGCTCTTCTACGTTGAAGCCCGGCACTTTTGGAATTCGCGCCTTGTGCAATTCTGGTACTGAAATGTCTTCGAGTCTTCCGCATATGCGGCAAAGAAGATGTTGATGCGGGCCGACGTTCGCGTCGAACCGTCCGATTGCGCCGGGAGAGCTTACTCTTCTGATCAGGTTCTCGTCCTCGAAAAACTGAAGAGTGCGATAGATCGTTGCCTGCGAAAGACCAGGGAGTTGTTTGCTCAATCGGCTGTAGACGGATTCGACTGTCGGGTGCGCGAGATCTTCGGCCAACGCTCGATAGACGGCCAGGCGTTGCGGGGTGACTCGAATGCCGCGCGACCGGCATTGCCTCTCGAAATCCGAGCACCAGCCGTCGACTTCGGTTCCATGTCGAGTTGTGAGCTTGTTGCGGTTAATTCGCACGTGAGAATTATTATCATCTGGAACGATCCTCGTCAAGTCCGGCTGTTCAAAGCGCGCGAGCGTTCAGGGCACCGGGCGTTCAGAGTACCGACTTTAGTCGGGTAGTGTTCCTCGATTGCTAAGACCTGACTAAAGTCGGTACTCTGAACGCCTGCTTCTTATGTATGACTACCGGGAGATGACGCCCGAACAGCGCAGAGAGATCGTCGAGCATCGGCGCCGACAACAGCGTCCGTGGCACTCTCCGCCGCATTGGGATTTCGAGGGCGAGCGTTCAGAGCACCGGGTGTTCAGAGTACCGACTTTAGTCGGGTAGTGTTCCTCGATTGCTAAGACCCGACTAAAGTCGGTACGCTGAACGCGTGCTTCTTATGTATGACTACCGTGAGATGACGCCTGCAGAGCGCAGAGAGATAGTCGAGCATCGGCGGCATCAGCAGCGTCCGTGGCACTCGCCGCCGCATTGGGATTTCGAGGGCGAGCGTTCAGAGCACCGGGTGTTCAGAGTACCGACTTTAGTCGGGTAGTGTTCCTCGATTGCTAAGACCCGACTAAAGTCGGTACTCTGAACGCCTGCTTCTTATGTATGACTACCGTGAGATGACGCCCGAACGGCGCCGGGAGATCGTAGAACACCGCCGACGACAACAGCGGCCCTGGCATTCGCCGCCGCATTGGGATTTCCAGCGCGAGCGTTCAGAGCACTGGGTGTTCAGAGTACCGACTTTAGTCGGGTAGTGTTCCTCGATTGCTAAGACCCGACTAAAGTCGGTACTCTGAACGCCTGCTTCTTATGTATGACTACCGTGAGATGACACCCGCAGAGCGCCGAGAGATCGTAGAGCACCGCCGACAACAACAGCGTCCGTTTTCCAGCGCGAGCGTCAGTTCATCCGGCTGTCCAGAGCGCGCGAGCGTTCAGAGCACCAGGCGTTCAGAGTACCGACTTTAGTCGGGTAGTGTTCCTCGATTGCTAAGACCCGACTAAAGTCGGTACTCTGAACGCCTGCTTCTTATGTATGACTACCGTGAGATGACACCCGAGCAGCGCCGAGAAATAGTCGAGCATCGGCGACGACAACAGCGGCCGTGGCATTCGCCGCCACATTGGGATTTTGAGGGCGAGCGTCAATTCATCATCTCCGCTGCCTGCTTTGACCATTCCCCCGTAATGGGAAATAGTCCCGAACGAATGACCGACTGCGAAGCCTCGCTACTGGAACTGTGTGAGAGGTTCGCGTCGGTTCTATACGCGTGGTGTCTTCTTCCTAATCATTATCATCTATTGCTCAGGACCGAGCAGTTGAAAGAATTGAGAGCCGAGATTGGGCGGTTCCACGGGCGATCTTCTTTCAACTGGAACCGGGAGGACGAAAGCCGCGGACGAAAAGTCTGGCACAACTGCATTGACCGCGAGATCAAATCGAACCGTCACTTCTGGGCAAGGGTGAACTACATTCATCACAACCCGGTGAAACATGGTTACACGCAGAAGTGGCAAGACTGGCCCTGGTCGAGCGCGGCTGAGTTTCTGGAACGAGTCGGACGAGAAACCGCGGAGAAGATCTGGCGCGAATTTCCGATTCTGGATTATGGAAAGAAATGGGACGTGGATTGAACGGGCTTCAGAATCGCCGAGTGTTCAGAGCACCGGGTGTTCAGAGTACCGACTTTAGTCGGGCTTTTTCAGTTCCCCTGTTTCGAAGAACACTACCCGACTAAAGTCGGTACTCTGAACACCCGCTTCTTATCGAACGCACACCTATTGAGGTTCCGTGTCGTCCGGGTTGATTGGCGCAGTCTTGCGCTCGCCGCCCTCTTCCTGTTTTGCGTGAGCCTTGCGCTGATTGATCCACTCGTCGATGTTTTCTCGAATGAACTCTCCGAAGTCTTCGATCTCGCGAGCCGATTTGCTCCAGAACTCTTTGAACGCGCGCTTGTCCGCCCACGCCCCGTGACGCGGATCGCCCCACACGCCTCTCCAATCGCCCCAACCGGCCGAACGCCCGACCTCGTCTTCGTAGTAAGCCGCAAGCTGCCGGCAAGCCATCGCCGCGACTGTCAAAGAACTGCCGGGCGCAAGAGGATCAAACACCGATCCAACATCTGCGTCGATTTCTTTCAGCCGGCCCAGCACCTTGTTGTATTGATCGATGCAGAACGTCGCGACGTCCTGAGTGCTGCCGGTCCATTCCGATTGCAACGCCATTCGCGAAGTCCGGCGCAACACGTTTACTAGTTTCGCAATTTCCTTTTCTCTTTCCATGACTAACCTCTTACCAACAGTTTCCCACTCTCACGCGGCCCGCCCATGCGCGGCGTCCACCACATCCGTGTCTAATGCCGATTCCGATGGCACCAACCGGCTGAGCTTCATCTTCAAAGTACGCCGCAAGTTCGTACGCCGCGAACCTGATCACATCAACGGATGCGCCGTCTGGAAGCGCCGTGAACAGCCTTGCGACGGCCGGCTCAAGCTCGCCGAGCCGCGCTAGAACTTTGTTGTACTGAGCCACGCAGAATCGCGAGGCCTCCGCGTCACGACTCGAAGCTGCGTGGCCTGCGGCTCGCGCGATGCGCCGCAGCACGTTCGTCAGTTTTGCGATTTCTCTGTCTCTTTCCATTTCTCACCTCGTTGTCTCAATGCTTCCACTTGTTCGCGCAGCAACTGCTTGCCGCGATGAATACGCCACTTCACCGTTGAAAGCGGCACTCCCAAAAACGCAGCGATTCGCTTGAGCGGCATCTCGTCCAAAAAGCGAAGCCGCAACACCAGCGCGTAATCCGCTGGAACGCTTTCAAGCGCCAATCCAAGTTCATCGCCCGACTCGGCTTCACTGACAAACGGACGCCCAAGCGCCTGAAGCTGCTCGATAAGAAACTCATCCAGCTCGACTCGACCCGATTGACGCGAGCGTTCGCGCTTGCTGAATCTGAACGCGCGATGTCGCGTGATCGCCGAAAGCCACGCCGCGAATTTACCGGGATCTTCAATCGAAGGCAGCGCCTTGAATGCGAGCAGCAGCGCGTCTTGCGCAACGTCCTCGGCGTCTTCGCGTCCGACGATGGCCTCGGCGGCGCGCACAACAGCAGCGCGATACCGCGAGACAAGCTCATCAAAAGCGCCGAGATCGCCGAGTATCGCCGCTACCACCAAAACTTCATCGGGCGGCTCAGCGCCTATCTTCGCCATCCACGCTCCACGATCTTGCCCTCATCATCATAGAGACACCGCGGCACAAAAAGGTTAGTAGGATTTGGAAAGTGTTATCGCCTGCGCGGCTTGAGGTCCTGAGTGTAAAGCGTCACGTAAGCCCGGTAGCTGTTCATTACTTTTGCGACGTAGTCCTTGGTTTCAGGAATCGCGATCTCGCTGACGAGCCGGTCAACGTCACTCGAACGAGCGCGGGCAATCCAGCGTTCGACGTTCAGCTCCCCGGTGTTGTAAGCCGCCAGCACCGCGTGCGGATTATCTGGAAAGAGCTTCAGCAAATCGGCCACGTAACGCACGGCGAGGCGAACCGCAACCTCGGGCGTGTACACGTCATCAAGCTCGAAGGCTTCCAAGCCCTCTTCGTTTGCGAGTTTCTGCGCAGTCTCAGGGATGAACTGCAGCAGACCTCGCGCGGAAGCGCCGCTTTTCACCGACGGATTGAAGCGGCTCTCCTGACGCGCGAGCGAAAGCACGAGCCTTGGATCAACGCCGAGCTTCGGCGAGAAGCGATCAAACGAATCGCGATACGGCGCCGGGTAAATCAACTCGACCAGGTCGCGCGGCATAAGCTCGAGTCGATAATCCTGCGGAATAGTTTTCGCCGTTGATTCACCAAACGCGATCGCTCGATGACCCTGGTCGCCTCGATTGCTATAGACCGCCATCGAATAAGCCGCGTCGGTGTCCGCCGTCACAACGGCATTCGCCAGCTCCGTAACTCCTTCGTCATACAAACCGAGAAACATGAATTCCGCGGCGAGCGCTTGATGAGTTGCTTCGGTTGGGTTTGCTTGCGTGATGACCGGGCGCGCGACCGGTATCAACTTGAAGCGGGAAGCAGCTTCATAGGCCGGCAAGTGAACATAGCTCTTTCGCAAAAGAGCAAGCAGGTCACTTCTCGCGTCGTCGTCTTCGATAAAACGGAGAGCTTGATTCGCCGCGTCTTTTGCTTCGCTGAAGCGCCCCGCGTCAAACGCCGCGCGCGCCTGAGTGCGATACTGTCGAGCCAGGGGCTCGATCACACCGCGGCCTTTGTCAGTCGCCGCCAACGCGCGCAATCGTTCAGTTGCGCGCTGGCCCCAGTAGTTGTCACGCTCATCAGGAATCGCAAGATAAGCGCGCACGGCTTCAGCGAGGCGGCCCATCTTCTCGAGCGTGAAGATTCTTAGGAATGCTGCTTCGCCGCGGATCGGCGCGCTGATGACCTTAGCGGTCACCGGCAACGCTGAAACCCGAGTCAACAGGTTAAGCGCTGATTCGTAGCGCTCGCGGGTGAGTTCTATCTTGGCTTCGTTGTACAGACCCACGGTCGCGAGAGGCTGTCCCGCGTACTTCTGCACGATGCGCCGAGACCATTCGATGGCTTCGTCGAACTTGCCGGCATAGCGAAGGCTATCGACGACGTTGCGATACGCGCCTTCGAGCAACTCGCTTTCGGGATAATTGGTTATGAAATCCGCGTAGCGTTTCGCGGCTTCTTCGTAGCGGCGCGATTGTTGCAACGAAGACCCGACGTAGTAGTAGCCCTGCTCGCCGTCTTTCTTCCCGGGGAATTCCGAGTGCGCGCGCTCGAACCACTTGATCGCTTCCGCGTAGTTGTATTCGCGAAAGAAAGTGAACCCGGTTTGATAGAGCGCCTCCGAACGATTGGGACTTTCCGGAAAACGGTTGATGATATCCACAAGATGTGCGCGTGCCTCGGCCCAGTGGCGATTAAACAAGTAGATTCGCGCGCGCTTCAGCGCGTCGAACTCATTAGGCTTCGAGCCGGCCGCTCGATCAAGCGCATCGAGACCAATCGAGGCAGCGAGCGCGGAGTCGTCTCGAGCATTAATCAGTTGATTGAACGCCGCGCGCGCGGGGTCAGCATCACCCATTTTCGCGTACGCTTCGCCGAGTCTCGCCGTTGCACTTCGGCCTTTTACTCCGGAAGCCGATGCGATGGGTTTCAGCAAAGCGATCGCCGCGCGATTGTCGCCGCTTTCCAGATGACTGTCGATCAAACGCTCGCGTGCGCGCGACGCAATTGAACTGGCGGGATAACTCACCAACAGGCGCGTGATGTATTGCCGTTCAAGTGCGAGATCGCCGGAGTTCTTTGCCAGTACCGACAGATGCCAAAGAGAGTATTGAGCGAGGAAGGAACTACGTTCGAGGGTCACAAGGTAAAGAGCTGATGCCTCGCTACGGGCGCCGCGCCGTTCCAGTAGCCGCGCGAGAAGATAGTCATAGTTATTTCGAGTGAACGCGGCTTGATCGTTCGCGCGAAGTTCGCGCACCAATGACTCGGCGCGTTCGAACTCGCGCGCGTCGACCGCGGCTCGAATGTCGTTGGCTTTGGCTTGAAGGTTCTGTGCGACGGCGGGCGGGGCAATAATAAAGAAACTCACCGCAGAGGCGCAAAGAACACAGAGGTCACGCAGAGCCTCTGCGAATTCTCGGCGTCCTCTGCGTCTCGGCGGTGAGATAACCACAGGTAAGTTAACCAAAGAAGTAAGCCTCAAGCGTCTCAGCATACAGCACCGAGCCCAGCACCAACTCATCGATGATCACAAACTCATTTGGAACGTGAGCCAGCTTGTCGTCGCCCGGATAATGCACGACCGATGTAATGCCCGCGAAGTACAAATTTTTTGCCACCGTGTTGCCGCCGAACGTTTCGTATTTCATCGGGAGGTTCAACCTCCGCGCCGCCTGATCGAAGCTGCGAATGATGATCGAGTTCTTGTCCGACAGATGCGGCTCGGTTTCGTGAAGCACCTTTACGCGAACATCGGATTCGGGAGAGCGCTGTTTGACCGCCGCGAGTTTCTCGTCGATCTTCGCCAGCACATCCGCTTTGCCGATGCCCGCGGGCAGCCTGAAATCAATAGTCGCGCGCGCGACGGCCGGAACCGTGTTCGTTGACGATCCGCCCTGAATCGTTCCCACGTTCATCGTCCAGCCATCAAACGCGTGATCGTAACTCGCCCCAAGATCCAGCGACTTGATCTCAGCGATCGCTTCGGCGAGCGGCACGATCGCGTTGCGACCCAGCTCGGGCGTCGAGCCGTGCGCCTGAATGCCGCGACTTTCGATCTCAACCCACATGATTCCTTTCTCGCCGTAGATCGAAAGATCCATTCGCCCGCCGTCGGGTATGATCGCGACATCGAACTTCAATCCACACTCTTCGACCAGATAAATAATGCCAAGCTCGGAGCCGACTTCCTCATCGGCTGCCGCGACCAAATAAATGGTCCCGTCGAATTTCGGATGCTCGGCGAGAAACGCTTTGCACGCCGAGTACGCGCACGCGAATGAACCCTTGTCGTCGAGAGTCCCGCGTCCGTAGATGCGCCCGTCGATAATCGTCGGCTCGAACGGAGGTGTGTTCCACTGTTCCAACTCACCGGGCGGTACTACGTCCATGTGAGAGACAAAGCCAATCGACTTTGTGCCGCTTCCAATTCGCCCAACGACGTTTGTCCTTCCGGGTTCTTTCTCGTAATAGGAAATCTCCATGCCGAGCGACTGCATGCATTTGCTGACGATCTCTTTACAAAGATATTCGTTTCCCGGTGGATTGACGGTGTTGTGGCGAACGAGTTCGCGGACTATCTCGACGATCTCGTCGCGATTGACGTGTTTCTGATACCTGGATTCCATCTGCTCTCCTTGTTTGTTCCGTTTCAAGGAGTATAGACCGCCGATGTTCGACAACGAAAGACTGTAGCCGCGGAATTGAGAATTCAGCCAATGAATTCCTCGCGCGGGTCCCGAACCGAGCGTGAAATTCCGGCTTCAGCCTGCCGCAAACGCCGCCGACGAAAAGTCTTGAACCGCTTTTGACCGCATGCTATAAGAGCCGTACCCCAGTCACTGCCCCTTCCCATCAGCAATGCCGGATTTCGGATCTGTTTGAATGTCGATTCTGGCGCGCCACCCATTCGCCGTTCTGTCATTGAGGAGAAGCAATGTCGACTCCCGTCGTCCTGTATGAACAGGAGTACGAGCAGCTCAAGCATGCGCTGACTCGACTGTGTACCGACGCAAACGCAAAATTCGTTTTCTTAGTCGACAAGAACGGCCAGCAGATTGCCGCGCATGGCGAGATGCTTGACCTGGACACTACCAGCCTCGCGAGCCTGACCGCGGGTAACGTGGCCGCAACCGACGGGCTCGCACACCTGATCGGAGAGCGAGGCTTTCCCGTCCTTTCACACGAAGGCGAACGCGACAACATTCACATATCGATCGTAGCCGCGCGCGTCATCCTGGTGGTGATCTTCGATGAGCGGTCGAGTCTCGGGCTGGTTCGACTGAGAGTAAAGCGGGCTACGAATGAGATGAATACGATCTTCACCTCGATTGATTCAAAAGCGGAACAGGACACAGGGATGTCACTCGATTCACCGTTTGCCGAGATAACGGAAGATGACATCGACGCGTTGTTCAGGTAGCGGGTCGAGATAGCAACAATGCCCCTGCAATGAGCGGGATGGTCCGGGAGCTGCCCCAGCCTCACCGGCGTAGCGACAAGTAAGGATACGGCCTTGACGTTCATCAACTACGCATCGCGCGAAATCAACTGCAAGATTGTTTATTACGGCCCAGGACTGGGTGGCAAAACAACCAATCTGCAGTACATCTACGATTCGACTGCCGCGCAGGCCAAGGGAAAGCTGATCAGCCTCGCAACCGAGACGGATCGCACCCTGTTCTTCGATTTTCTGCCGCTCGATCTGGGTACCGTCCGCGGATTCAAAACTCGATTTCATCTCTATACCGTTCCTGGCCAGGTCTTTTACGACGCAAGCCGCAAGCTTATTCTGAAGGGAGTCGACGGAATAGTCTTCGTCGCCGACTCGCAGCGCGAACGCATGGATGCCAACATAGAAGCGCTATTCAACCTTGATCTCAATCTCAAACAGCACGGCTATGATCTGATGAAGGTTCCGTACGTGCTTCAACTCAACAAGCGCGATCTGCCAAACGTCACTTCAGCCGACGACCTCAAAGCGGAGTTGAATCGCAAGGGCGAGCCGGTGTTTGAAGGAGTCGCCAATCGCGGCATCGGTGTCTTCGACACACTAAAAGCGGTCGCCAAGCAAGTGCTGCTCGAGCTTCGCAAGAACGGCGGCGGCGGCTAAAGCCAAGGTCGGCCAGACTTCTCGCAAGCCATCGATTTCCTTGTCAACTCAACCCTCTTCGACATAGCTGAACCGTATTCAAGGGAGAGGACCGGCAGGCTTGGGACAGCCTTTTCCAGGCGCTTACTGCATTATTGAATCCGACTTCTTCGACCTAGACAGAAGCGCGGTGCCAAATCCAATCATTCTAGTTTTGGTTCGCACTGGGAGGTTCAATCATGTCAGAAAATGGCCCTGAAAACAGGCCCTCGACTGGCCCCCTTTTGGCCTTCATGAGGCTTCCGGGAAATACTCGAGACTTGTCCCTTTTGCCGATTTTGGCGATAGTCGAAATACGCTCGATTACGTTGTTGACGGAACGAACAGAAACCAGCGTGTATCACCGAGAGGTGTGGCGCGGCTTGCCTTCACCGCGCCCCAACTGGACATCGCGATCCCGAGCCCCTTATCGCGTAGATCGTGTTCATTGCCATCGCGCACGAATGGCCCACTCCCATTCTTATCAAATGCTGCTGCGTCGAAGCACGGAGGGGCAGGGAAAACTACTGCTAAGTGACCTAGTTCGCGTTCCCTGGTCAGATCAGTGGGTGTTACCCCGACGATCAGTCCGCCACGATTAGCTCGACTCTGCATTTCCGAATAGGAATGCAGCTCCTGCCACGAACCGGTCCTATCGTTGGCAATTGTTCGTGCAATCGTGTCTGCGTTCATCCCAGGAAAGGGATCATTCCACTCTCTCCCGTTCTTCTGGCGTCTTTGCCCCAACCCGCGTAGCACCATACGGAAGAAGTCCTGACAATTTCGGCTAATAATCTCTCGCTCTCGAACTGGACCCTTCGGCTGGCGATTCAGTTGCTGGAGTTTCGAGGACGCTGCGTTCATGGAAGCGACCAAGTCTGCGGCGTCAGCAAAGTTTGCTCCGCTTGAAGCAGCATCTGTTGCTGAGTCCACCTTGCTCTTGAAGGCGGTGGAGACCTCGCTCAATTCACTCAGTCTCTTGCCAAGGTAGTTCTGCTCTCTCAGGCAGTCGCGGTACAAACCAGTATCCTTTTCCACCAAGCTGCACTTTTCGCGAAACTGATCAACTTTGTTGTTGTACTCCTTAAACTGATCGACGAGTCGGGATCGTTCGTTGAGTAGCTCGACACGCGTCGATTCGGGTAGGCATTCGGGAACTTTCGCGATTTTGACGTTTACGTCTTGTGCGTTCAGCACCGAAGCGGAAGCTGTCAAAAGGATACTCGTCACAAACACCAGCGCTTTTCTCATCGCAGCCTCAACGTAACGGAAACGCCAAATCCCCCTGTTTGGTAGTGCCGCCGTCCTACCAACGCCGATGGATGGGGCTGACCAAAGTTAAAACCAAAAATCACCTTGTTCGCGACAAGTCCAACCAAGGCCCCGGCGGCAGCCCCGATTATGCAACCCCCAGTCTGGTCCGCTGTGTTAGTCTTCACAGCCACCGCCGCACCAGCGGCGCACCCGCCTGCAGCTCCACCCACAGCAAAGAGCACAGTGCGGATGGCTTGCTTTTGCGTCATTTGTGGCTGTTGTGGGGGCTGCTGCTGACTGCTCGCGCCGCAGTAGCAATCCCCGAAGCGAAAGCCCTCTGCCGTCATCTTGTCGACATACTTCATGCACAGGGGCTTAGTTGGATAGGGTCCGGCCACTCCGGTACCGCCCAGGTGCTCAGCGCACTTATCACACCTCGCATACCACTCTTTACACTCCTGAGGCTGAGCAGCCAACGCAGTTATGGGTGTTAGCAGGGCCACGATCATGATGATCTGAACGAAAGACGAAAGCTTGCGGGTCATGGTTGCCTCCTTTCTAAGCGCAGTCATCACAGTTCGGCGTGAACTGGAGAGCATACGCTGTCCGTTAGTTGTAGTATCCCCTCGGAGGGGGTCTGTGGTTTCCAGGTGGAGTCTAGACTAGACCTCGCGATTCGTGTTCCGGACGCTCCAAGGAATACCCGAAAAGCTTGAGGTTTCCTCAAGGTTTGTGCTGAGCGTCGCGATAAATCGTGGTGTAGCTCTCCATTTTAATAGACGGAATATCAGAGGGCGAAAATGCGAAAAAGACTTTTGTAAGGAAGGGAGTTTTTGGTTGCGTACAAGCAATCAATCTACGGCCGTGGCGAGCCTGTAGGGGCGCCACGCGATCATCACAGAACTCCGAGGCGAGATCATCGAGCACCACAAGCGCTCCGGGCGAAAATTCAGTCTCCCGAGACGGCGGACAAGTCATTATGTTGGATTCTGATATGTCTCGGCTCAAAAACTTCAAACTCAGATACTACCCGCGCGCGCCTTGTTTAGTGGCTGCCTGCAATATAAACTTCAGACTGTTGCCAGACTCACTATGTCCGAAGAAATCAAACAGAAAATCCAGGATGAGCTACGACAGCTCGAATCAGAGTTGAGGAACGAGATTCCCCAAGACCTCAAAATAGCCGTGGCTATGGGTGATCTGTCCGAAAACGCCGAGTACACAGCCGCGCGCAACCGGCAGGACTATGTCCGCGCTCGGATCGGCAACCTGCGCAAACGTCTCGCCGATCTGTCTATGATTGACCTCTCGAGGCTGCCGCATGACCGCGTCGGCTACGGCTCGACTGTCTTGCTTTATGATCTCGACAACAGCGAAGAACTGACCTACAAGCTGGTCATGGCCGAAGACGCCAACGTCTCGGAGAGCAAGATTTCGACTTCTTCACCCGTCGGCCGCGGATTGATGGGACGCAGCGAAGGCGATGAAGTCGAGATAACGACACCCGCTGGAAAGCGGCGATTCGAGATAATCAAACTCACAACCATTCACGAATCACCGGACGCGTGAGCAGCTCAAATCCGAGCTCAACAAAGCGGGCTAATTGCTATTAACCGCTAGGTTGACAATGGCGCGCGCCTTTTGCGATAGTACGGCTTCGCTGATGTCGCGCGTGGCCGAAGCGGGGACCACCTGCAATGATAAGTGAAGCAATCGGGGCCGCTGGTAAGAGAGTCATTGACGCGATAGTTCGCGGTCTGGCTCGCAGCCGGATAAACCCGAATGCTCTGACCTTCATAGGTCTTCTCATCAACATCGGCTGCGGCGTTCTGTACGGCTACGGCAGGTTTTTTACGGCGGGGATGTTTATGATCCTCGCCAATCTGTTTGATATGCTGGACGGACAGGTGGCGCGTCTTCGCGGACGCGCAACCCGGTTCGGAGCGTTCTTTGATTCGGTAATTGATCGCTACTCCGACGTGATCGTCTACGTTGGAATAATGGTATTTTACGCGCGTGACACCGCGGCTCATTCGACGTTGCTGGTTGCGCTTACCGGACTCGCGCTCGTCGGATCGGTGATGATCAGTTACTCTCGCGCTCGCGCGGAGTCGCTCGATATAGCGTGCAAGGTTGGTTTCCTCGAGCGGCCCGAGCGCGTAGTGGTGCTGATCATCGGATCGATCACAGAGATTGGACCGGCCGGCAATCCGTTCCTTCACAAGATGCCGCAGGTGCTGTGGGTGCTTGCAGTGCTCTCGCACTGGACCGTCGTGCACAGGGTTTATCACACGTGGCGCGAATTGAGAGAGTCCGATCGCCAGTCGGTCGAGGCCGCTCGCATCAAACGTGAAGAAGCGCGCGAGAAGGAACTTGTGAGAGCTGATTATTCCGTTCAGAACTGATTTTGAGTTCTGGTGAGAGAGGATGACCGTGAGCTCGAAAGTCGGAATTGAAAAGATTAATAGCACTTCCGCGATGCCCTGCCCGTGCTGCGGCGAAAATATTCTGCTCACATCAATCAACTGCAAGTGTGGCGCTCGATTCGTTGGCGCCCCGCTTGATGAAACACCGCTCAAGGTTCAGCGGCTTGGTCCGGCGCTGACTTCTCTGGGTCTGCTCGCGCTGGTTGTGTGTGCGGGTCTGGTCGCGACGAAGTGGTTCGCGTTTGCGGGAGTGATTGTGATCTGGTCGGCCTGGCGCGCGGTTCGGCTCGCGAAGCACAATCCGGAATGGTACGGCGGTTACAAAACAGCCGCGGCCACGCTCACCATTGCGATGGCCGCAGGCGCCGGGTTAGCCACCTACGGGCTGGCTCACATTCCAAAAGCGCTCGATAATTTTCACACCCGCCGCGTAGCCGCAACTCAATCCGCGATGTATCACTACTACGGCGCGCTTGAAGAGTATAAGAGCCGGTTCGGCTCGTTCCCAAAAAATGCGCAGGACTTTGGAAGGCTCACCGGCGTATCGCTTCCCGCGGATGACTGGGACCGCGGCATCAAGTATCAGAGTTACACCGATGCAATCGCGGACCGCTTGATCGGAGTCAACGGAGTTCCCTTCAGCAATTTCGAATTGCGCTCGGCCGGTCCCGACGGGATTCTCGGCAATGACGACGACGTTGTGATGCGCGACGGCCTGTTCTTTAATAACTCCGAGGTCAAAAAGCTGCCGACTACTCAGGCGCTCCGCTGACTTTGAAGATCCAAAACTGAAACTCAAAACGAAGGCAAGAGTGACGTGTTCACTTTTGCCTTTTTCGTTTAGACTTCACACTCCTTATGTTCAAGCGACTGCTGATCGCCAACCGCGGAGAGATCGCCGTGCGCGTGATTCGAGCGTGCCGCGAGATGGGCATCTCTCCGATCGCCGTCTACTCGGACGCCGATCGCGCGTCGTTGCACGTCCGTCTCGCCGATCAAGCCAAACACATCGGGCCTTCTCCTTCGACTGAAAGCTATTTGGTCATCGACAAGATAATCGCGGCGGCGAAAAAGTCGGGCGCCGAAGCGATTCACCCGGGCTACGGCTTCCTGTCGGAGAACGCAGAGTTCGCCGAAGCGGTCGAGCAGGCGCGCATCGTTTTGATTGGGCCGCCCGCATCGGCAATGCGGCTGATGGGTTCAAAGACCAGCGCTCGAAAGACCGCCCAGTCCGCGGGCGCCCCGGTCGTGCCCGGAACAGTTGAGCCACTCGAATCAGCCGAAGACGCCCGGCGCGTCGCGAATGAGGTCGGCTATCCGATAATGCTCAAAGCGGCGGCCGGCGGCGGCGGAAAAGGAATGAGACTCGTTCAGTCGAGCGAAGAGATCGCGAGCGCGTTCTCGCTCACGCAATCCGAATCGGCTTCAAGTTTCAAAGATCCGACGGTCTACATTGAGAAGTACATCGAATCGCCGCGGCACATCGAGATTCAATTGATCGGCGACCGGCACGGCAACTTTGTCTATCTGGGCGAGCGCGAATGCTCGCTTCAACGTCGTCATCAAAAGGTCCTCGAAGAGTGTCCCTCGCCGGTTGTCGACGGTGATTTGCGAAAGCGAATGGGTGAGTCGGCAGTCAGCATCGCGCGCTCGGCCGGTTACGAGAACGCCGGCACGATCGAATTCCTTGTCGATCGCGAACGTAATTTTTATTTCCTTGAAATGAACACGAGGCTTCAGGTCGAACACCCGGTGACCGAACTCGTGACCGGACGTGATCTCGTTCATGAACAGATCCGTGTGGCGGCCGGTGAGAAGCTTTCATTCTCACAAGACGACGTCGTCATGCGCGGCGCCGCGATCGAATGCCGCATCTACGCCGAAGACCCGGACAATAATTTCATGCCGAGCCCCGGCCGCATCACGAGACTTGTGACGCCTTCGGGTCCCGGCGTGCGCTACGACAGCGGGAGCTATCAGGGTTGGGAAGTGCCGATTTATTACGACTCGCTGCTTGCGAAGCTGTGCGTGTGGGCCGAGACACGCGACGCGGCGATCAATCGCCTGGCCCGGGTGCTGAATGAATACACCGTCGAAGGCATACGCACGACTGTGCCGTTCTTTCGCGCGGTCGTTCAGAGCAAAGAGTTCCGGCGAGGCGAATTCGATACGGGATTCATCGATCGATTCCTGGCCGAACGTGCAGTCGAACACGATGCGAAGTCTCGCGAAAGCGAAGCGACGCTCGGCGACATCGCCGCGATCGCCTCGATTCTGCATTCGCGAGCAACCACGAAACGGCTCGATGTAACAAGCTCGGCACAAACCGAGAGCCGTTGGAAGCTGCACGGACGACTCGCGCAGAGAAGGCCGCATAAACTTTAGTCTTCGGCATGACGATGAAATACGAAGTCGAAATCGGAAGTCGTCAATTGAGCATCGAGCTCGAGCAAAAGAACTCATCTGTCCATGCTCGCATCGGCTCGCGCAACTACAAGCTGGAAGTGTTCCGCCCCGAAGCCGGCGTGTTCACGTTCCTTGACGGCGGCCGGGTTTATGAGGCTCGCGTATTCGAGGCGGAGCAAGACGCACTGCGCGTCGAGATCAAAGGCCGCGAGTTTGCGGTTAAGATCATTGATCGCAAACACCGTCGCGCGGCCGCGGAGCATTCAATCGAAGGCCGGCAGAATCTCGTAGCCCCGATGCCGGGCAAAATCGTGCGAGTTCTTCTTGCGGTGGGCGATGAAGTGAAATCAGGTCAGGGCGTCGTTGTAGTGGAAGCGATGAAGATGCAAAACGAAATCAAATCGCCAAAGTCCGGCCACGTCGTTGAGATTCGAGTCGCCGAAGGAGCAACTGTGAATGCTAATCAGGTGCTCGCCGTTGTTGAATAATTCACGCCGTTCAGTGAGAGCACTCCCCGAAACCGAATGCGGGATTCACCCCGTGATCTCCATCCCTCCGGCGATACGAGAAATCCGATCGTCACTCGAAAGAATCAACGCTGCCCTGCCAAGGCCCGGTCTTTCGCAGGTAACTGCCTGAACTCGATGCGATTCCTACATCGGGTCGGTGACTGATCCCATGAATAACAACGTGCCCGTCTTGTTGTCCCTGATCGCGTAGAAGAATGGATGATCGACAATCATTCGAAAAGTCTTCATCGGGCGCATCGCGGAGGTCACCGTCATTTCAACCGACGTAGCCGCCGCGGCTTCGGTTCCTTCTTCGTTCACTTCGGCGAAGGCCTTGTGCTTCACACGGCTGATGAACGCGTTCTCAGACGTTTGAAGTATTCCGCTGAAGTCCGCCCGCTCGGGATCAAACGCGATCCCCATGCCGAGCGCCTTCAACGCATCATTCAGCGTGATTTCATATTCGACTTTGAATTTTGGTACCGCGATCTCCCCTTTGGTCTTCGAGAAACTGCTCATCCACGTTTCCCAGTTACCCGCGGTGAGGCTCGCATGAAACTGCGCGAGGCTCGTGCCCTTTGCTGGAAGAAAAATGTACATGCTCACGCGGCCCGCGCCGTAAGGCAGACTCACCGCCTGAAAATCTTTGCCTTCGTAGTAGCTGTAGTCTCCCGCCTGATGCATCAGGGGGTGACGCTTTTGCTGACCCGCGGCGGTCGTGAACGGTTCCTCTTTCGTTAGGGTCTTTTCGAACTCTCTGGTCCACGCGCCCTTGAAATAAATCGCGTTGATCAGAAACAGGACCGACTGCGCATCGATGTTGTCTACGATCTTTGCAATCTTGCCTTTTGTTTTGTCCGCGACCCACGAATTGATTGTCGCCGGAGAGCCCGGATCGTTGAAGTCGAGCGCCGTTACTTCGGCGCCATAGAACTGCTTGTTCCGCTCAATGAAATCAGGGTTGAACGGCAGGCCTTTCTTTGCCCAAAGCGAGTTCGCAATGCTCAACTGAACTTTGGGGTCCGGGCTTTCGAGACCTTGTCGCAAAGCAGCATACGCGCGATTTAATTCAGCGTGATTCATTCCCTGAATTTCGAGCGCGCGTTCCATCGCCTGTTTCGTTTCGCCAACCGCGCCGTTGTATGTCATCGCCAACGCGAGCCCAACGCTTGCGGGTGAAAGAAAGATGTTCTTGCCCGCGCTTGCTTTGGCTGCTTCGGCGTAGAGCTTGAGCCCAAACTTTGTGTTTGCGGAAACGAGCCGGCTATCGATGACTCCGTCCGTCTGGCTATTCGTTTCATTCTCCATAGCGGTGTTGTTGTTCTCAGGCTGATTGTTGTTCGCGACGTTTGAGTGTGTGACGCTCGAGCACCCGATCAACGCAACCGAGAGTAACACAACGAGCATTCGACGGGCTCTAACCGTATTTCGCAAATGATAGACGTACATCTTATTCCTTCCTCTTCTGTTCCGCGATCCAGGCCGTCAATCGCTCGTCGAGCAAATCGAGCGGCAACGGGCCATCATCCAACACGGCATTATGGAATTTTCTAACGTCGAAGCGCGCGCCCAGTTCCTTTGATGCCTTCGCGCGAAGCTCTTTGATCTTCAGCGAACCGATCATGTATGCGAGCGCCTGGCCCGGCCACACGATGTAACGATCAACCTCAACTATGATGTCGTTCTCGGTCTTCGCGGTATTCTCCTTCATCAAGTCGATTGCCTGCTCGCGGCTCCAGCCAAACGCGTGCATCCCCGTATCGACCACAAGCCGGCACGCGCGCCACATTTCGTAAGTCAACTGTCCGAACTTCGAATATGGATCGGCATAGAAGCCCATCTCACTGCCAAGACTTTCCGCGTACAACCCCCAGCCTTCGACATAAGCGGTGTATCCGGCATTTCGCCTGAAGTTGGGCAAGCCGTTCAACTCCTGCGCGCGCGCGATCTGCAGATGATGCCCGGGTACCGATTCGTGCAAAGTGAGCGCTTCCATTTCGTACTTCGGGCGAGTCTCAAGCTTGTAGGTGTTTATCATGAACAGACCGGCCCGCGAGCCGTCAGCAGCGCTCGGCTGATAATAAGCCGTTGTTTGCGCGGGAGCTTCATAGCCTGGAATAACCCTCACACCGTACGGCGTGCGCGGAAGCTCGGCGAACAGCTCAGGCAACTTGCCGTCGGACAGCTTGGCGATGTAGCTGTATCCGGCAACCAACTCGTCGGCTTTCGTGTAATAGAAACGCGGATCGGTTCGAAGGTACGCGAGGAATTCCTCAAACGAACGCGTGAACCCGACTTGCCTGATGATCGCTTCCATCTCTTTTCGAATGCGCGCGACTTCACGCTTGCCGATTTCGTGAATCTCTCGCGCCAACAAGTTAGTCGTCGTGTGCCGCCTGATCGCGTACTGGTAAAACGCTTCGCCATCAGGAAGGGAACTGGCGCCGACGTCCTTTCGACAAGCGGGCAGATAAGTTTCTTTGATAAACGCGGCGAGCTTCTTCAACGCGGGCGTCATCGATTGCGCGATCGCGTTCTTTCCGGAATCGATCAGCCTTGCGCGGTCAGCCGCCGGCAGTTCTTCGGGAAGGGTGACGAACGGTTTGAAGTAAGGGCTCGCGCCGGGGTCTTCCGCAATCTGCCCCTCGATCTGATCGGGCACCGAACGCATCGGAACCGCCGGAGGGAGCCACTTCGTTTCAACGCCTCGCTTCATTAGCGCGATCAACTGCTCGATCTGTTTTGGGAACGCGGAGAGACGCGCGATGTAGTCCCGGTAGTCCTTCGAATTTCGAAACGGCGTCGAGCCCGCGAGCTGCCCGTAGTTTATCTGCACGCCGTTCATCTGATCGATGGGCATGTACTCGAACGGAAAACGCTCACCTTCGACGTTCAGTTCTTTGTCGCGAAGAAAGAGGTCGTACGAGATTACATCCTGGCCGCTGAGCTTCGAGCGGTCGATCTTCTTAATCCGTGCGAGCATTTCGTGCTCGTGCGACTTCCGACGTGCAATCGCATCGGGCGAGTAGTCGGTCAAGCGATCGTTGTAATGATTGTCGCCCATGAGCGTCGCGGCTTCGGGGAACTCCCGCAGGCTCCACTGCCAGTCTTCATCGAATAGTTGGTGAAGCGTCTTTGCGGTGTCACTCGAAGATACTACTTGAGCGAAAACCGGAGCGAAGGTTGAGAAAAGAAGCGCGATTGCAACGACAGGTTTCACGATGGATCTCCTGGATATTAATCCGGGCACATTGATAACGCCCGGGATGGGCCGGCATTGAGGGCGGAATCAGCGAGGGCGAGTTTTTAGCGATCGTGATCCGAATGCGCCGTCTTTGCGGCCGAGTGACCCGTAAGACTCGCGACTGTCCGAACCAGTTCGGCAAACTCGACCGGTTTCGCCACGCAGATATTGTAGCCGGCCGAAGTCAATCGTTGTGAATCTTCGGGCCCGGCGTATCCGGTGAGTGCGACTGCCGGAACGCGGCCTCCAAGTTCAGGAGCGAGCGCCCGCACCTTCGCGATCAACGCGTAGCCGTCTTCACCCGGCATTCCTACGTCTGACACCAGCACGTCGGGTTTCCAGGCCTGCAGCATCTTGAATGCCTCAGAGGCAGTGCCCGCCATTCGCGCTTCGACGCCTCGCTGCTCCAGCATCACGCACAGCATTTCTCGCGCATCGCGTTCGTCATCGACGATCAAGACCCGAACGCCATTCAGCCGCGGAATGTCTTGGGACTCGTTCTGTGCGTCCCTCTCAGCCTCATCCGCCCTCTTGGCTATCATTAGCGGCAATCGAACGGAAAAAGTTGAGCCGTGACCTTCGCCCTGACTGTCCGCCAACACCGTGCCCCCGTGCATCTCGACAAGATGACGCACGATGGCCAATCCCAGACCCAGGCCCCCGTGCTTCCGCGCGCTCGTGTTGTTAGCCTGTCGAAACCGGTCATAAACAAAAGGAAGAAAGGCGGGGTTTATGCCCTGGCCAGTGTCCACCACTCGCAATTCGACGTGCGAGCCTTCGCACTCGAGACTCACGCTGACGCGTCCTCCTCGAGGCGTGAACTTGATTGCGTTCGATAGCAGATTCCAGACCACTTGCTGCAAGCGGGCGGAGTCGCCGGAAACGAGTCCGCCTCGGGGATCGAATTCGGCTGTGATCTCGATGGCCTTTACCGCGGCGACCGGCCTAACGGTATCGAGCGCTTCCTGGACAATTGTTGCGAGATCGACGGGCCGGATTTCCAGATGAAGCTTGCCGGTAATGATCCGCGAAGCGTCAAGAATATCCTCAATGAGTCTGGTCTGCGCTTTGGCGGCGCGCTGGATTGCTTGAAACGCATGCGCCGAAGCTTCTTCGTCAAGCTTCCCTGTGCTGAGTATCTGCACCCATCCAGATATCGAATGAAGAGGCGTTCGCAGCTCGTGCGAGACGGTAGCAAGGAACTCGTCCTTCGCGCGATTCGCTGCTTCGGCTTCGGCTCGCGCGGCTTTCTCGCGGCCGAGCAGATTCACGAGTTCGTCCTCGCGGTCAACGCGCTCGGTTACGTCCTCGATTACGGTGATAGTTCCGATCACACGCTCGCCGTCGATCAAGGGAGCGATGCGAGCGCTTTGCTGCATATGTTCGAACGACGCGCCGCCCGTGTTGGGCATAGGGATCAAGAAACCATGCAGCCTCTGTGAAATCACGCGAATCTGTCCGGCCAATGCGTCTTTGTAATACTCGTCCAGCTTGCGCCCGGCGAGATCGGGATAAACCTCGAGCAGATTCTTGCCGATCATTTCCTGCGCGGAGCGGCCAGTGCGCGCTTCCAGCCATTGATTCCAACCGCGAATATTCAGTTGGGCATCGGTCATAAGTATGCCCTGCGCCGACAAGTCGTTGAACCAGCGCAACGCCGCCGCGCTCAATTGCGGTGTGTCCGAACCTGCAGTCTCAGTCCAATCGGGTCCGATCATCCGACTCCGTGCTCCTTGATCATCATGACTTCGCAATTTGATCCTCGAAAAAGACTATTGATTCTCCTCCCACTTGTCGGCTTCCTGAATAAGCCGATCGAGAGAGGCGACATTCAAAGCGATGACCAGATAACCACTGACGGCGCTGTCGCGCATGCGAAAGGCCGTATAGACAACAAGCGCATAACGCAAACCTTCTTTCTCTATGACCAGTGTTCTCAGCAGCGCGTCGAGAGTCTCGAGGTGCAAACGCGGAACCGAAAACGTGACGTGAACCTGAAGCAGATTTCCAAACATCCCAAGGCAAGCATTCAGCAGGATATTGCCGACCTCGGTCAGCACTTCTCGATCGGACGCATCAAGACGATCCGATTTCGAACGATCATCCGTTAGCAAATCGGTGAGCATGACCGCGCCGTCGTAACTCAACAACAGGAGTGCGTCGCCCGTCACGGCTCCGCTGAAGACCTGATGCACCGTGGCGATTTCAGCGGGAAGGAATTCACCGAGCGCCGTGGATAACTCCTCGATCGGGTAAATCGCGACGGTCGGTTGTTCGAGCAATACACGGTGGCCGGTCAGTTCAGACAGCGAGGCCGCGGTGCGCGAGAACGCCATGTTGATCAACTCGGTCAGCGCGTCCTTCTGGCGCTCAGTCAGTTCCATCATTGGTTCTCCTTCAGCGCCAGGTTCACGGCATTCAGGACTTGATCGGCGGCAAAGGGTTTATTGATGAAGGCCAGGGCGCCGGCCTCTTGAACCATCTCGCGGGTTGAGCTTTGAATGTCGGCGCTTGCCACGATTACGCGCGCGCCGGGATCCATCTCGAGCATTTTCTTTAAGACGTCGACACCGTACAGCCCGCCCATTGTGAGATCCAGAAGAACGATCTCGGGCTTGTCGATAAAAAACAGCTCTAAAGCTGCAATACCGTCCTGGGCTTCGATGACCTGGTGACCTGCGGTCTCCAGGATTTTGCGCAACGACCTGCGCGACATCCCTGAATCGTCCACGACCAGGATCTTCGCCATCATACCACCTCCAAAATTGCCGCTGCCATTCGATCCAGAGGAACGATCTTATCACTCAACTCGGCTTCAACAACTGAGCCTGGCATACCGTAAACAACGCATGTCTCTTCGGCTTCGGTAAAGACCAAACCGCCTTGCGACTTGATCCACGCCGCGCCCTGCTTGCAATCGGAGCCCATGCCGGTCATGACGACTGCCAACACCCGGTTGCGAAATGTCTCGGCCGCGGATTTAAACATTACGTCGACCGACGGGCGATGGGGCGTATCGAACGGACGCGTGTCCAGATGCGCAACGGGTTTGCCGGCCGCCGTTCTTTTGAATGTCAAATGCCGGCCCGCGGGTGCAAACAATACCACTCCCGGCTCGACGGCATCTCCTTCCTGGGCTTCCCTGACCGTGAGCTGTGAGGCTGTGTCCAGCTTTCGCGCGTACATCTCCGTATAGCCCACCGGCATGTGAAGTGCGACCGCTATCGGCGCCGGAAAGTCAGCGGGAAACTGCGGGATCAGATACTTCAACGCCTGCGGTCCGCCGGTTGAAATCCCGATGACTACAATGTCGGCGAGACCGGCTTTTTGCGCAGGCGTTGATGGTCCGGCGTCACTGCCGCCCGGCGTGAGCGCAAGCTTCAGATGTCCCATCGAAACGGTCGCGGCGGCCTTGACCTTCTCGATCAATTCATCGCTTACCTCGAATATCTTTTCCGTTGCCAGCGCCGTTGGCTTTTGGACGAAATCTATGGCGCCCGCATCAAGCGCCGCCAGCGCAAGTTCGCCACCCTCGTTTGTAATGCTCACGATGACGACCGGCAGCGGCTTCCTGGCCATCTGCTCGCGCAAGAACGTTATGCCGTCCATACCCGGCATGATCAAGTCACACAACACCACGTCCGGATCAAGCTTCTCGACCATTTCGAGCGCTTCGGCGCCCTCGCGCGCGACGCCGACGACTTCGATGAACGGGCTCCGAGTCAACATCTGCCTGAGGACCTTGCGCAGATAGGCTGAATCATCCACCACCACTACTCGAATTACTCTATCCATAAGATTGCGCCTTAGATGCTCCGTAGTCTTACCGTTTGATATAGACAAAGGACCCTCCGACTTCCTGGAACTCAAAATCGGTGGTCAGTCTTATCAACGATTCCGATGCCCCCACGAAGAGGTACCCCGGGCTTGTCATTAGCCGATGATAGATTCGCAACGTCTTGCGAATGGATTTCTCCGAAAAATAGATAAAAACATTTCGGCAGAAAATCACTTTTGCGCGAGCCAGTAGCGCGACATCGGTTTCCGAGGTGAGATTGGCGACACTCCACCTGACTCTCTCGTGCAATTCGGGAGCGACTCGCCACGATTCCTGTGTCGCGCTGAAGTATTTGGCGCGCAAGAAAGGCGAAAGATTTCGAAACGAGCGCTCGCGATAGACTCCGCGCTTTGCCTTCTCGATAGCGTTAGTGCTTGCATCGCTTGCGTAAATTTCGATGGGCGCGCGTTCGAGCCAGCCTTTTTCGTTTAGCGCCATCGCTATGCTCAACGGTTCTTCGCCCGTGGCACACGCCGCGGACCAGATTCTCAAAGGCCGGCCGTGGCTCTTTGAGAAATACTCAGGAACCAGTACGTCGACGAGTGTCTTGACCTGATCTACTTCACGATAGAAGTAAGTCTCCTGCACGGAAAGCGCGTCCATCACCCGGTTCCACTCGGCCGCATCGTCGTCGTACTTCAAAAGATAGTAATAATCCAGAAACGATCCGAATCCTCGTTCAACCACCAACGGAGAGAGTTTGTCGGTCAACGTTTCACACTTGCCGTTGTCATAAAACAAACCCGTACGATCGTGAATCAAATCGCGCAGGAGCGAAAACGCGCCGTCCGGCAAACCCAATGTCTCTTGATAAAATGCCATGATTCGCGACTGCTATTTTCTGAGCGCCTTTTGCGCGGCGTGACGCACCGATGCATCGGGATCGATGCGAGCCATCGCGGCAAGCCTGCGCTGGGCGCCTCGTGTGTCCAGGTACACCAACGCGTTTACGGCGGACAACCGCACCGCGGCATCCTCGTCGTCCAATGCCTCGCTCAACAGTTCAGACGCGCGAGTGTTCTTGATCCGGCCAAGTGCTTCAACGGCGGAACGCCGCACGGCGGGCTGTGGATGGCCTAAGCCTTCGCCGATCAGATCAATTTGTTCGACGCCCAAACGCGCGAGCGCATCGATGCCCGCATCGCGCCGCGCCGGGTCCGAGGTTAATCTCATCAGCGTTGTGATCGCCGCGGGAGTTGCAAGACTGGCCAGCGCGTCGATTGCCGCTTGAACTACTTTTTCGTCATCATCAGCCGCGGCGATCCACTCGATCGCATCGACGACTCCCGGTCCCTCGCGTTTCCCCAACGCGTTGAGTGCATCGACGCGGCGCGATGATGCAGGCGAGCGAAGCGCCGCTAACAAGGGCGGCAGCGCGTCGGGATGCCCGATCATCCCAAGCCCATTCAAAGCCGCACGCGTCAAATCCGCGTCGTCTGAATCAACCAGTGACGCAAGAACGGCAACCGCTCGCGGTCCGCCGATTCCTCCGAGTGATTCCATTGCCGCGATTCTGACCTGATTCGCTGGATCGCTTTTCGCCAAACGCCCGAGCGCGTCAAGGGCTTCGGGATAACCGTGTCTTCCGATCGAACGCGCGGCAAAATAACGCACCCACTGATCCTCATCGTTCAGCGCGCGAGGCAAGTTGGACATCGCGGCCGCTGGATCGACCTGAGCCAATGCCTGTGCAGCCGATGCACGCACGCGCGGCGTTTCGTTCTGAAGCGCATCGGCGAGAGTGGGTATCCCACGTTCGTCTTCGATGTAGGGGATGTGCTCGATCGCGGCTCGACGAACATTCTCATCTTCGTCGCGGCAGCGCTCCAACAATAACTCCGTGCATTCGGCGTATCCGAAATAGCCCGCGATTCTGACGGCCGACTCGCGCACCCGAGGATCGGGATCGCTCAATAGCGTCAGTGCGCGGTTCGGCATATCAGGATGGCCGAGCGAATTGATTGCCGCGACTGCCGCCTGACGCACCGCCGCGTCGCTATTACTGATCAACTCGAGCAGCGCCTCGAACGCGCCGCGGTCGCCGATCTTCGCAAGCGCTCCCGCAGCCGGTATCACCAGTTCGCGGTCGCTCGCCAGGACTCGCACGAGAGCCGGCACGGCTCGCGTATCGCCGATGCGTCCCAATGCGATCACCGCAGCCTGGCGAACTTCAAAATCCTCCGAGCCAAGCTGCTCAATCAGTAGCTGCGTTGCCTGGCGTCCATGGCGCACCAGAGCTTCGACAACTTCCTTTCGCGCGGTCGCACGGCCAAGCAATCGCGTCAGCGCTCGCTGCACCGCCTCGCCCTCGAGCCAACCGAGCACCAACGCAAGCGAACGAAGCCCGTCATCGCCTGCATCATTCAACGTGTTCAGAAGATTTTGCGCCCCGGTAGCATTGATTGCCTGCCGCGCGAGATCGGTGATGTATTCGCCCTCCTGATAAAGCCTCTCGTAGCGGTCGTACAGCGCCGCGAACGCTTCAGCGATCGCCCGCGCCGGCGCATCGGGTGTGTTCAGCAGCGCCATGAGCGGGGCAACCACGTCTTCATCGCCGAGCTGCCCAAGCGCACCGGCCGCCGGAACGCGAAGCATCTTGTCTTCGAGCAGTGGCACGAGTCTCGGTGCTGCGCGCGACTCGCCGATTTTTGTCAAAGCATCAAGTGCGGGAAACGCCAGAAAAAAATCGCGGGATTCGACAACCCCGATCAACTCGTCGATCGCATCCACCGCATTCAATTTCCCGAGCGCTTCGATTGCGTGATAACGAACATTTGCGTCCGGGTCCGCGAGCGCGGCTGTGAGAGCCGGAATCGCGCTGGGATCGCGTTGATCACCCAGGGCCTGTGCCGCATATACTCGCAGGTCAGCGTCGGGCTCATTCAAGCATTCGACGAGAGCCGCCAGCGCCTCGCCGCCGGTCAGGGCCAACACCTGAAGGGCGCTGTTGAGCACGCTCGGATTGTGATGTTCCTCGCGAAGCACTCGCAGCAGGGAAGTGATCGCCGCCGTTCCACCGTGTCGCGCGAGCCCGTCGATCACAATTCTGCGCACGCGCCAGCTCTGATCGCTGAGCGCGTCTACCAACGGTTCGCTTGATTCCAGAGCTTGCTGCTCGGCCAACGCTCGCGCGGCTTCGAGACGCGTCGTTTCATCAAATGCTGCCAGTTGCTCCGCCAAGTCGCGTTCGCGTTCGACGCGCGCGGTCACATCCTCGACGGTTACGATCACGCCGGCGATTCTGTCGCCGTCCAGGAGCGGAGCGATGGTCACGCGTTGCTGCATCTTGTCGAAGTGGCGCGACGGAGTGATGGGATCGCAAGCAAATAGATAATGATGAAAGGCGGACGCGAGCACTTCCACGACGCCGCCGGTCAGTACGCGTTGGAAATGCCCAAGTATGTTGCGATCGCCCAGATCTCTGAATAACTCGACAAGAGAGCGGCCGTACGCATCGGTTGGCGACACGCCGGTGACTCGGGCCAGCCACTCATCCCACGATCGCACGACGAGACTCGCGTCAGTAGTAAATATGCCAATCGTATGATCTGAACTCTTCATGGTTGTCATGTATGCCGGGCACTCACAGGCAGGATAGGCGCAGGTTCAAATTGAAACCGGCGTCCCGAGACGTACCTGGAAAGAGAACAGTCGAGTTGAGGTTAATGAAGGCTGATCCTTTCCCCGTTTGTTCGTTCACTTCTTCGGCTTTTTCTTGTTCTTTCCCTTCTTGTCCACAAATCCGTTTTCCGCGAACCCTTCCACGATCGAGTTGAAGGTCTGGGCGCGATGAATCAGGCTGTCCGTGCTGCGCAAGGTCTCTTCGACTCCGCGAGCATTCTGTTCCGTGATTTTCCTGACATTCTTAATGGACCCGGCAAGCGCAGCGGCCGCAACGGTGTGATCGCTGTTTGACCGCGCGATCAGCCCGACTTGCTTTGAAATATCCTTCGCTGACCCGGAGATATCTTTGACGGCCCGCGCTTGTTCGACCATGGATTTGGCAGCCTGATCGGATTCGCGCCGCATATTGTCAGAGGCGTTCCGGATCTGCTCGACCGCGGTTGCCTGCTCGGCCATCGCTCTGCTGACACTGGCTATCATGCCCGCAAGCCGAAGCGCGTCGTCTGAGAGCTGCTCTCCGGCGCTCGCCTGGCTGCCAAGCGCCCGCGAGGTGGAAGCCGCGCCTCGCCGCATGGAATCAACCGCCTGAGTTATTTCCCTGGCCGCCTTCGTTTGTTCCGAGGAACCCTTGCGCACCTGGGCCGCCATGGCCGTCGTGCTCTGGGCGGCTTTGATCAACTCGCGCGCCGCGCGGCCCTGCTCGCCGATGGCCTTTGCGACTTCTTCCGCGATCCTTCGCATCTGCGCCGTAGCCTGGACGATTGATTGCGACGCCCTGGATTGTTCGGCGGTGGCGGCGGCGACCTGTTTCGCTTGAGTCGCGGTGGTGTTGACGGCTCGAACCAGGGATTGCCCCGCGTTCAACTGTTCGTCGGTTGCGCGTGCAATCTGTCCGACGAGTTGCGCAGTCTGACTGACGCCAGTCAGAATTTTTTTCAATCCGCTGACCCCGCCCTCCGCCTGGCGGCTGCTGTCATCGGCAACGCGCAAGCCCTCGTTCGAAGCTGCAACAGCTTCACGCGAGACTTCCTGAAGAGCCTTGATGATCGTTGCTATGTCCGAAGTGGCCCTCGCCGATCGATCGGCGAGATTGCGAATCTCTTCGGCCACGACTGCGAAACCACGGCCCGCGTCGCCCGCTCGCGCGGCTTCGATCGATGCGTTCAATGAAAGCAAATTGGTGCGTTCGGCGATGATGTTGATCGTATCGACGATGCCGCCGATCTCGTCCGCGCGCTTGCCCATCTCGCGTATCACGGTTGCCGATTGCGCCATCGAGTCGCGAACGCGGCCAAGCCCCTGGATTGACTTCTGCACCGTCAACCCGCCTTCCTCCGCATCGCGCGCCGCGCGGTCCGTGGCCTCGCTGGCCTCCTTCGCAATCGACGCGACCGACTTTATCGAACGGTCCATTTCTTCGGCGCTGACCGCGGCGCTGACCGCGACCTCGGTAATGCTCTCGGCATTCCTGGCAACTCCTTCCACCGAGCGCGCAATTTCTTCTATCGAGGACGAGAGCTGTTCGACGGATGCGGCGAGGTTTTCAGACATTGCTGAGAGTTCTTCGATCGAAGCGGCCATTTCGTTTACTGAGGACGCAGTTTGTTCCGCGGCTACCGTCAGATGATCCGCGTTCGACGAGATCCCTTCAATCGAGCGGGTCATCTCCTCAATCGCGGCCGCGGTTTCGGTGACCGAGGATGCAAGCGCGTCGGTGTCGCCGCTGACGCTCTTGATCGAAGCTGTGATTTCGTTCATCGCAGCCGTGACCTTTTGAGATGATTCACTCATCGCCTGCGAGGTACCTGCGACGCTTTGGATCGATGCGCTCGTTTGCTTTATTGCAGTCGAGGTCTCCGCCAAAGTGGACGCGAGATTCACCGTGTTTGCTGTCACCTGCTCGATCGAGACCGCGATTTCATTTACCGCTGAAGTCAGTTCTTCGGTCGAGATCGCGACCGTCTCCACACGTCCGGCCGTCTCAGTCATTGCGCCGGCCATCTGACTCACGCTGTTGACCGCCTGGTCCAAAGAAGAGATCTGAGCTTTGGCGCCCTCGGCCACTTGCCCTGATATGCGCGAGATTTCATGCGCCGCGTGCGTTACCTGGTCCGCTTGATCGCGTATGCGCGCAACATCGCCGTTCAAGTCTTTCAATCCTTTGGGTGCCGTAGCTGCCATATGATTTCTCCTGTTTCAGCTCGTTAAGTGAGAATCAGAATTACACCGCGGTGCCGGTCTGCTGATTGCCGACAGTGATGTCGGCCAGGTTGATGACCTCGTCAAGATTCAGGATCAATATTACGCGTTCGCCAACGGTCGCAATTCCTTCCAGATATTTTCCGCTCAAGCCCGAGATCGCGTCGCTTGGAGGCTGGATCGCGCTCGATGGAATCGCGACGAATTCACGCGCGGTATCCACAACCAAACCGACCGTCCGTCCGCCGATATTCACAACGATAAGCCGCGTTCGCAATTCGAGAGGAACTCTCTCGAATCCGAACCGCGTGCGCAGATTCACCGCGGGAATAACCTGGCCTCGTGAAAACACGACTCCTTCAACGGCCGGCGGAGCGTTTGGCACCACCGTTATGTTGTCGACCATTTCCATCTGCTGGACGTGGCGGCTCGGCAGTGCGTAAGTTGTTCCCGCCAATTCAAAGACAATGAAATTTTCAGACGCGCCACTATCGTCCGGCATAAAGCGACTCCGGTTTTGAATTAATTTGAGCAGCGCGTTTCGCCCACAAGGCCCGGCTGCTTATTGAAGAATTCCGGCAGCGCGATTAAGTCCCGCTGCGTCCACGATCAGAACTATACGCCCATCCCCAAGCTCTGTCGCGCCCGTGATCCCGGGCACCTGGATCAGGGGATCGTTGATCGCTCGCACTACTATTTCGCGTTGACCGAGTATGCGGTCCACGGCGATTCCGACCGCGCCTGCACCCTTTCCAATCACAAAGACCTGAAATGAGTGCCTCGCTTTTTCTTCCAGATTGAATAGCCTCGCCAGCCGCACAAGCGAAAGGACGCCGCCGCGATGCGGGATGATTTCGTTGTTCTCAAACGTCCTTACCGAGGACGATTCTACTTCCATGACTTCGGCGACGCTCGATTGGGTGACGGCGAAGCGCTCTCCGCTGACAGAGACGATCAGCGCATCGGCAATCGCGAGAGTCAACGGCAATTGAATTGTGAATCGTGTCCCGCGGCCGGCTTCGGTATCCAACTCGAACGAGCCGCCAAGCCCAAGCACCGTATTCTTGACGACGGCCATCCCGATGCCGCGCCCGGAAGCGCGGTCCGCCTCTTCGCGAGTCGAAAGACCCGGCTCGCAAATCAATTGAAGCAGCGTGCCCGCGTCGAGCTTCGCGCCGGCGTCGAGCAATCCCCGCGCGCGCGCGCGAGTTGCCACGTACTCCGTATCAATCCCTCTACCGTCGTCTTCGATCTCAATCACAACCAACTCGCCCGCGGTAAACGCGCGGAGCGACAGCTTGCCCTCCGCCGGCTTTCCTCTGGCCGCACGCTCGGCTATGGATTCAAGACCGTGGCTGACGGCATTGCGAACCAGGTGCAGGATCGGGTCCATCATCCGCTCGACCAGCAGCTTGTCGATCTCCGTATGCTGTCCGCTGATCTCCAGTTTCACGTTCTTCTGAGATTCACGCGCCAGATCGCGAACAACGAATCGCATGCGCTCAAAGACTTCGCCGATCGGCACCATTCGGACTCGCATCACACCCTCGCGCAAATCGCGAAGCTGCCGCTCCATTCGCAGATTGGTGTCCTGGAGCGGACGCCACTCGGGAGCAGGCAAGTTGCCTTCAAGCCGCTTGAGGTTCTCGTCCAGATGAGATCGGCTGATCACCATTTCGCCAACCATCCGCATCAGGTCGTCTATGCGAGCCAGATCGACGCGAACGAAACTCGATGGCGCGGCCGGAGTCGCGGATTGAACAACCTCTTGCGTGGACCCTGCCTCAATCTCACCGGCAGTGGCGTACGCGCTCGCGTCGAATGGACTAAAGGTGATTCCGTCTTCGCGCCATGCGTCGAAAACCGATTCGTCGGCGGCGCTAGCCATCAGAAACTCGAATGCGATCCCGCCGTTTTCAAGAACCCGCGGCGCGGCGTGTATGAGTTCGCCTGTATCCTGTAAGCGCGCCCGAAGAGTGTTGACGTTGACTCCTCGTCCCGCAAGCGCCGCGGACGGAACGAAGTCAAAGCTCCAGATGCGATGCCCCCTACTCGTGGCCGCCACTATTTTTGCGACTTCGGTTTCATTGAGAGATGCTAAGTCAGCCGAGTGCTCGCCGGCGGTTGCCGTGACCACAGCTTGCCTGGAAACGATGCCTGCCAGCCGTGCCGTTATCGAAGAGACGCCGCTTATCTTGGCCCGCGATCGACGCTGGCCGACGACTTGTTCCAGCATCTTTGTTCCGTCAACCAGAGCATCCAGGCCCTCCATTCGGAGAACAACAGCGTCATCACGCAATGCTCGAAGATAGCTTTCCGTCTCGTGTGCGAGTTGTTCGGCTTCGGCAAGACCAACCATTCCGGAGAGACCCTTCAGCGAATGAAAACTTCGAAACAGTTCATCGAGAATGCCGCGATCGATGCGCGGCTTATCAACAAAGCGTTCGAGCGCCAGCAGGTTGCGGCGCACAATCGTCAGGTGCTCGTCGCACTCCGCGAAATAGTCTTCGAGGAATTCAACGATGAACTCATTGTTGGCTTCTTCGGCTTTTGCAGTCGACACAGCGGGTCCCCTAACGGTTCGCGGGCAGTAATTCACTCACGTTCGCGGCCAGGACTTGCGGAAGAAAGGGTTTGGTCAGATAAAGCGATGCGCCGGCGGCTAGAGCCGCGGATCGGCTGGTCTCATCGCCTCGCGTTGTCAGCACGATTATCGGTATCGACCGATATGACTGATGCTTGCGCACAAACTCCACGACCTCCATCCCATGCATGTCGGGCATGTTCAGATCCAAAATGATCAGACTCACGCTGGATAGCGCGAGGCGTTCGATTGCTTCGAGTCCGCTGCTCGCCTCGTCAAACTCGACGCCCTTTAGATCGCCAAGAGACGCGAGTACCATGCGGCGCATTGTGGGTGAATCGTCTACGACGAGTATCTTCTTAGCCGTCATTCGAAAGAACGGTGAATACCTTTCCGGCTCACGTGCGTCCAGGCACGAACTGCGTCTGATTCTACCACATAAGCGCTCCGGGTCTAGCGGCATTGCGTTTAGAGCAGTCAATCACAATTTTGACGAGGTCCATCAACTCGAGCAGCACAAATTACTAGCTTTTCTTCTTGACGCGATGTGGCCGCTTCTTCGGCGATACCTTCCTTCCCATCGCTTTGGCTTTTGATTTCACCGCGCCAAACTTGTGCGACAATCGCTTTTGGACTTCCTTCGCCTTCGGCGCCGCTTCGTCCATCTTGTCGCTGATGCGCGGGAATCTCCTTCTTAGCCAGTGAAGCAGTCGCGCGGCCCGCGGAGACACGCTCGATAGAATCAACAGCCCGACGAGCAGGAACAGGATTCCCTGGAGTATCGGGAGGAACAGGCCAAGTATGCCAAGGATGATGAAAGCCCAACCCAGGACCAGGATCGCCGCGTGTTTGAGTTTGGCTTTCGCTCCCATAATGCGCGAAGCGAAGTCTAACAGACGAGGAGGTGATGCGTGATTCGTGAAACGTGAATTGGAGTCAAGCCCGCTTTGTGGCCAGGCCCATTGCCATTCGCCGGATGCCTTCTTCGATCAGCCCGGCTTCGATCGAGAACGACAATCTCAAGAAGCCTTCGCCTTCCGATCCAAACGCCGAGCCCGGCACTGTGATCACTCGCTCATCGAGCAGCGCCAAAGCAGTGTCCATCGACGCGCCGAATCGGGATACATCGAGCATTATGTAATAAGCTCCCTCGCCTTGAGTGAATGGCAAACCAATCTCTCGCTCGATCGCTCGCGCCATCACCTCTCCGCGCCGCCGCAACTCATCGCGCATCGACGCAGTCGCGCGCCGGCCCTCATCGGTGAACGCCGCCACCGCCGCCTTCTGAGTTATCGCCGAAGCGCAGCTTGAAACATACTGATGCATCAACGTGACGTGACGAATTACTTCCTCAGACCCGACGGCCCAGCCCAGCCGCCAGCCGGTCATACTCATCATCTTCGAAAGACCGGACACGATAATTGTCTTGTCATAGAACTCGGAAATAGACGCAGGCCGCTCGTTGAAATAAAGCTCGCGATAAATTTCGTCCGCGAGTACGTAGGCATTCGATCCTGCGAGTTGCTCGGCGATGAAACGCAGATCATCGCGAGCGATGACGCGGCTTGTGGGATTCGACGGCGAGTTGATGATCACAAGTTTCGTCTTGCTCGTAAGCGAACTCGAGAAACGTTCGCGATCAAACGCAAATCCTCGCGATGCTGGAGTCGCATAGTAGCGCAAGCTCGCGCCTGCGATTTCGGCAATCGCCGGATAGGCGGCGTATGCGGGGTCGGGAAGCAGCGCCTCATCACCGGGCCCGAGGATCGTCATCATTACCGCGAACAACGCTTCTTCGGCGCCGGTGGTCACGCATACCGATTCAGTCGAGTACTTCGTGCCCGGCCCGTCGCTGTGCAATTCGGCGATCTTTTCTCGGAGCTGAGGAATTCCGGCGTTCGTCGTGTAGCCGATGTGATCCTGCTGAATGACTCGGATCGCTTCGTTGCGAACTATCTCCGGCGCCCGAAAGTCAGGCTCGCCCAGTCCGAGGTTTATCGAACCGGGCGGCGCTTTGTCGTAGAGCACTCGAGTCGCGCTCTTGCGAATGTTCCTCAGCCGATCGGCGGGAGTGAATGTCATAAGAGTCAAGATATCGGCTTGAACGAATCCGCACAATCGCGAAACTGGTTTGTAGCGCTCGGCCGAGCGATGCGGTATCCTATCGCGCGTTGCTGGGCGCCCGGCAATCTTTGCGGCACAGGAAGACACAGATGACGTGGACTCAGGTTTACGATCCGTTTGGCGTGTGGTGGTTATCGACGCTGGTGGCCGCGCTTCCAGTAGTCGTGCTGCTCGGATTGCTCGCGGTGTTTCGAGTCAAGCCGCATTGGGCCGCGATGGCCGGCGCGGCGACCGCGCTGGCTGCCGCAAGCCTTGTGTTCGGCATGCCGTGGTCGTTGTCTAGTGTGAGCCTCGTGTACGGCGCAGGCTTTGGATTGTTGAAGATTGCCTGGATAGTAGTTGCCGCGGTTTTCCTTTACGACATCTCGGTCCACACAGGCCAGTTCGAAATAATGAAGCAGTCGGTTGCGGCGATCACTCCCGATCGAAGGCTGCAAGCGTTGTTGGTCGCGTTTTGTTTTGGCGCGGTGATCGAAGGCGCGGCCGGATTCGGCGCGCCGGTCGCGATCGCGGGAGCGTTCATGATCGGGCTCGGCTTCAAACCGTTTCACGCGGCGGCGCTCAACTTGATCGCCAACACCGCGCCCGTCGCGTGGGGCGCGATTGGAACTCCGGTTCACACGCTCGCCGCCGTGTCGGGACTTCCCGAAGCTGATTTGAACGCGATGATCGGACGCATACTCCCGATCACGGCGATCATCGTTCCGTTCTGGCTCGTGCGCGCGATGGTCGGCTGGCGCGAGACCTTCGAAGTGCTGCCGGCGATTCTCGTCGTTGGCGTTTCGTTCGGCGCTACTCAGTTTGTATGGTCCAATTTCATCGACAGCAATCTGGTGGATATCGCTGGTGGGTTGGTGTCGTTGATCTCGACTATAATCTTTCTTCGCTTCTGGCAGCCGCGCCGAGTGTGGCGATTCGAGAGCGATCCCTCACACGTTGCGTCTGCGTCTGACGCTGTTTCACGAACGCGCAAGCAAGTCGCGCGAGCGTGGATGCCTTTCCTGATGCTGGCGGCGTTCGTGTTGGTGTGGGGACTGCCTTCGATCAAGACGGCTATGAACAAGGCAACCACGCCCGCGTTCGATCGAGGCGGATGGGACGTGCCGGCTTTGAACCTCGCTGTCACACGCGCCGCTCCCGTCGTTTCAAAGCCCGAGC
>Ga0207684_10000249_pt1 | contig 80711 bp, 96 predicted proteins | sample KBSK5501metaG_FD_184342 | JGI IMG/M metagenome (GOLD analysis project Ga0207684, IMG submission 184342) | Corn, switchgrass and miscanthus rhizosphere microbial communities from Kellogg Biological Station, Michigan, USA - KBS K5-50-1 metaG... | ecosystem: Host-associated > Plants > Roots >...
CCAGCGTGAAGCCGCACACCAAGTTCACCACCGAGGTCTACGTGCTCTCCAAGGAGGAGGGCGGCCGGCACACCCCGTTCTTCAACGGCTACCGGCCCCAGTTCTACATCCGCACCACCGACGTCACGGGGTCAGCCGAGCTGCCGGCCGGGACCGAGATGGTCATGCCCGGCGACAACGTCACCCTGACCGTCACGCTCATCACCCCGATCGCCCTGGAGGAGGGTCTGCGCTTCGCCATCCGCGAAGGCGGCAAGACCGTCGGCGCCGGCGTGGTGACGAAGATCCTGGAATGAGCAAGGCGAGGAAGAACGTGAGCGAGGAGCGGCTTTGCCGCGACGAGCGAATCCGGACAGCCCTGAGCGTGTCTCCGCGGCGCAGCCGCGAGATTGAGCAGGCAGCGTAGCGATGGCAAAGCAGCGCATCCGGATCCGGCTCAAGGCCTACGACCACAAGCTGATCGACCAGTCCGCCGCGCAGATCGTCGAGACCGCGCAGCGCACCGGGTCGACCGTCACGGGTCCCGTGCCGCTGCCGACGCGCATCGAGAAGTTCACCGTGATCCGCAGCCCGTTCATCTACAAGGACTCGCGTGAGCAGTTCGAGATCCGGACCCACAAGCGCCTCATCGATATCAACGATCCCTCGCAGAAGACGGTCGACGCGCTGATGAAGCTGAACCTTCCGGCCGGCGTCGACATCGAGATCAAGCTCTAAAGGACCGAGAGATGACCGACGAGACCACCACGACTGAGACGGCAGAGAAGAGCGAAGCGACCGCGGCTGCGCCGGCGATGACGAAGGCCGTCATCATCGGCCGCAAGGTCGGCATGCTCCAGCATTTCCGGCCCGACGGGTCGGTGGTCGGCGCGACGGTCATCGCGACCGAGTCGAACCTCATCACCCGCGTGGCGACCAAAGAACGCGACGGGTACACCGCCCTTCAGATCGGCTTCGGCCAGATCGCCGAGAAGAAGATGTCGAAGGGCGAACGCGGTCATCTCGGTGAGCTGCCGCCGCTGAAGCACCTGCGCGAGGTGCGCGTCGACGACGTGACCGGCTTCGCCGCCGGGCAGCGCATCGGCGTCGACAGCTTCGCGGTCGGCGACAAGGTCCATGTGACGGGCATCTCGAAAGGCAAGGGCTTCCAGGGTCCGGTCCACCTGCATCACTTCACGCGCGGACCGAAGTCGCACGGCTCCGACCACCTGCGCCGGCAGGGCTCGGTGGGCTCGGGCACGACTCCCGGCCGCGTGCTCAAGGGACTGCGCATGGCGTCGCATCAGGGCGTCGACCGCGTCACCGTCAAGAACCTGGTGGTGCTGCGCGCCGATAGCGAGCGCTCGCTCCTCATCCTGTCCGGCGCGATCCCCGGCCCGCGCAACGGGGTCGTGATGGTGAAGAAGGCCTGATGGCGAAGACCGAAGACGCCAAGAAGAAGACGACCGCGGCGGCCAAGCCGGCGGCGAAGAAGACCACGGCCGCGAAGGCGACCGCCGCGAAGGCGCAGCCGAAGGCCGCGACGAAGATCGCGGACCCGAAGAGTGCGCGCAAGGCGGCCGCTCCCGCCAAGCGCGTCGTCGCGCGGCCGGTCACGCGCGTCGCGCGCCGCGTCGAGCCCGCGCGTCCGCGTCAGGCGGCGCGAGAGCAGCAGCCCAAGCGCGAGCAGGTCGCCGCCCGTGCGCTCCCGACCGCGCCTGACGGCCAGGCGCCGCTCGTCGCGGCGGATGGCTCGTCGTCCGGATCGGTCGCGCTGCCGGCCGCATTCCTGAAGGGCGCCTCGCGCGCGGCGACGCTCTTCCAGGCGTTCATCGCCGAACGCGCCAACGCACGTCAGGCGACCGCGGCGACGAAGAACCGCGCGCGGGTGACAGGTGGTGGCAAGAAGCCGTGGGCCCAGAAGGGCACCGGCCGCTCGCGTCAGGGCAGCATCCGCTCGCCGCTGTGGCGCCACGGTGGCGTGGTGTTCGGTCCGAACGGCCGCCGCTACGAGCAGCGCATGCCCGAGAAGATGCGCCGCGCCGCGTTCGGCGAAGCGGTAAGTGAACGAGCCGCGGCGGGTCGCATCCTCGTGCTCGAGGAGTTCCGCTTCGACGGCGAGCGCCCGCGCACGCGCGAAGTCGTCGCGTGGCTACGCCAGATCGGCGACACCGGCCGCACGATGGTCGTGTCGCCGGAGCTCGACGAGCGCATCGGCCGCGCGGTGGCCAACCTGCCCGACGTCGAGCTGCGCACGCCGGGCTCGCTGCGCCTCTCGGACGTCATGGAGTCGGACACGCTCCTCGTCACACGCGCCGCGCTCGAGGCGCTGGCTCTGCGCGCCGGACAGCGTGCGGAGGCGCGGGCATGAGAGGAACGCTGGTGCTGCTCCGCCCGGTGATCACTGAACGCTCGATGACCGAGACGGGCAGCGGCCGCTACACGTTCGAGGTCACGAAGGACGCGACGAAGCAGGAGATCGCGGAGGCGGTCGCGGAGGCGTTCAAGGTGGACGTCGTCGACGTGAACACCATGACCGTCCGCGGCAAAGAGCGGCGTCTCGGCCGCCGCATCGGTCGGCGTCCCGACTGGAAGAAAGCCATCGTGACCATCGCCGAGGGTCAGAAGATCGAGCGCTACTTCGTGGAAGGGGTCTAGCAATGCCGCTGAAGCAATACAAAGCGTTCACGCCGGTCCGCCGCTTCCGGCAGTCGGCGTCGTATGCCGAGATCACGAAGGACACGCCCGAGAAGAGCCTGACCGAGCGCAAGCTGCGGCAGGCCGGCCGCAACGCGCAGGGCCGCGTGACCACGCGCCACCGCGGCGGCGGCGAGAAGCGGCGTTATCGGATCGTCGACTTCAAGCGCAACAAGGACGGGATCCCCGCGCGGGTGCTCGCGATCGAATACGACCCGAACCGCTCAGCCCGTCTCGCGTTGCTCGGGTACCGCGACGGCGAGAAGCGCTACATCCTCGCGCCGAACGAGCTCAAGGTCGGCGACACCGTGCTCTCCGGCCCCGAGGCCGAGGCGCGCGTCGGCAACTGCCTGCCGCTCGAACACATCCCGACCGGCACGACCATCCACGGCGTCGAGCTCCAGCCCGGCCGCGGCGCGCAGCTCGTGCGCGCGGCCGGCGGCATGGCCCAGCTCGTCGCGAAGGAAGGCGAGTTCGCGCAGATCCGCCTTCCATCGGGTGGCATTCGCGTCGTGCAGGTGCGCTGCCGCGCGACGGTGGGACAGCTCGGCAACGTCGAGCACGAGAACCGCAAGATCGGCGGCGCGGGGCACAAGCGTCGCATGGGCTGGCGGCCGACGGTCCGTGGCGTCGTGATGTCGCCGCGCGATCACCCGCATGGCGGCGGCGAGGCGAAGTCGCCCGTGGGCGGCCAGGCGCAGACGCCGTGGGGCAAGCCGGCGATGGGCCTCAAGACACGGCGCAACCCGAAGACGGACCGCTTCGTGACCGAGCGTCCGAAGAAGAGGAAGAGCAAGTGACGCGTTCGATCCGCAAGGGCCCCTTCGTCCACGAGTCGCTCAAGAAGAAGATCGAGCAGCTCAACGCGCGTAACGAGAAGAAGGTCGTCAAGACCTGGTCCCGCGCGTCGCTCGTGCTCCCGACGATGGTCGGTCACACGATCGCCGTGCACGACGGTCGGCGCCACGTGCCGGTCTTCATCACCGAGAACATGGTCGGCCACCGCCTGGGCGAGTTCGCGCCGACGCGGACGTTCCGCGCGCACGGTCGCGGCGCCGCCGCCGAGACCGTGGCGACGGTGAAGCCGGGGGCATGACGATGGAAGTGCGCGCGTCCGCGAAGTTCCTCCGCTTCTCGCCGCGCAAGGCGAGGCTCGTGACCGACCTCATCACCGGCAAGTCGGCCGAGGAGGCGATCTCGATGCTGGAGAACCTGCCGAAGGGCGCGGCGCTGCCGATCGGCCGCGTCGTGCGCTCGGCAGTCGCGAACGCGGAGAACAACTTCAACATGACGCTCGAGAACCTGTACGTGAAGCGGGCCATCGCCGACGAGGGCCCGCGCATGAAGCGCATCTGGATGCGCGGCCGCGGGCGGCGCGACACGAAGCTGCGCCGCACGAGCCATATCACCGTGATCGTCGACGAGAGGAAGGCGTAGGAATGGGTCAGAAAGTCCATCCACTGGGGTTCCGACTCGGGTTCGTGAAGACCTGGAACGCGAAGTGGTACGCCGGATCGAAGAACTACCCGATCCTCCTCAAAGAGGACGTGACGATCCGGGCCGCGATCCGCGCGCGCCTGCGCGACGCCGCGATCTCGCGCATCGACATCGAGCGCTCCACCAACCAGGTCACCGTGACGATCCACACCGCGAAGCCGGGCGTCGTCATCGGCAAGGGCGGCGCGAAGGTCGAGGAGCTGCGCCAGGTGCTCGGCAAGACGACCGGCAAGGCCGTGAAGGTGAACATCTTCGAGATCCGTTACCCGGAGCTCGACGCGATGCTCATCGCGGAGAACGTCGCGCAGCAGCTCGAGCGCCGCGTGTCCTTCCGCAAGGTGCTGAAGCAGACCGTCCTACGTTCGATGAAATCCGGCGCGAAGGGCGTGCGTGTCGCCGTCGCCGGCCGCCTCGGCGGCGCGGAGATGAGCCGACGCGAGTGGGAGCGCGAGGGTCGCGTCCCGCTGCACACGCTGCGCGCCGACATCGAGTTCGGCCGCGCGATCGCGAAGACGACGTTCGGCACGATCGGCGTGAAGGCCTGGGTCTACAAGGGCGACATCGAGCCGGCGCCGCGCCAGGTCGCGCAGAACGCACCGGGCAGCGGCGCGCAGCGTCCGTTGGCGCCGCCCGCACCTGCTCCGGTGCCCGCGCCGGCACCGGTGGCCGCCCCGAACACCCCGCCGGCGGTGGGGGTCTAGTCATGTTGCAACCGAAGCGCATGAAGCACCGCAAGTTCCAGCGCGGTCGCATGAAGGGCCACGCGCAGGCCGGCGCGACGATCGCGTTCGGCGATTACGGACTCCAGGCCCAGGAGCCGTGTTGGATGACCGCGCGCCAGATCGAGGCCGCCCGGCGGGCGATCGTCCACCACTTCAAGCGTGGTGGAAAGGTCTGGTTCCGTCCGTATCCGGACAAGCCGGTCACGAAGAAACCCGCCGAGGTCCGCATGGGCTCGGGCAAGGGCGCGCCGGATCACTGGGTCGCCGTGATCCGCCCGGGCCGGATCCTGTTCGAGGTCGCGGGCGTGAGCGAGGGCCTGGCGAAGGAAGCGCTTCGTCTCGCGTCGTACAAGCTTCCGATCAAGACCAAGTTCGTGTCGCGCGAGGGTCAGGAAGGGGGCGGCAGTGCAACTGAAGGACATGCGGAGGCTGTCTGACACCGAGCTCGCCGATGAGCTGAAGAGCGCGAAAGAGGAGCTCTTCGACTTCCGCTTCAAGCTGGCTACCCGCCAGCTGAAGAACTACCGCGGGCTGCCCGCCGCGCGCCGCCGCATCGCGCGCGCCCTCACGGTCATGCAGGAACGAGAGAGAGCGACGAATGGCTGAGAAGACGACCAAGAAGACCACGGCCGCGAAGTCCACCGCGACGAGGACGACGGCGGCGAAGAAGACCACGGCCGCGAAGAAGACCGCGGCCGCGGCGCCGCGCGCGACCGCGACGGCCACCGCTCCGCGTCCCGCGGTCCGCAAAACCGTAACGCGCAAGCGCGCCGCGGCGACCGTGTCGCACGGCGCGGCGGTGACACAGGCCGTGACCGGTTGGCGCCGCTTCCACCGCAAGACCAAGGTCGGCGTGGTCGTCTCGGCGAAGCAGCCGCGGACCGTGATCGTGACCGTCGAGCGCCTGCGCGAGCACCCGATGTACCGGAAGGTCGTTCGCGTGCGCAAGCGCTTCGCGGCGCAAGACGATGCGGGCGACGTGCGCGAGGGCGACCTCGTGCGCATCCAAGAAAGCCGTCCCTACAGCGCGACGAAGCGCTGGCGGGTCGTCGAGGTCATCTCGCGGCTCGGTGAGGCGGGCGCAGCCGCGCCGCGCGTCGCCGACGTCGAGAAGGCGCTCGAGGAGTCCGAGGGCGCGGCGGAGTTCCTGTCGAAGCCGACCGACGAGAGCGACGAAGAGACGGAAGAGACGAAGGAGACCGAGGCTTGATCCGCCCCTACACCCGCGTCCGCGTCGCCGACAACACTGGAGCCAGAGAGCTCTCGGTGATCCGCGTGCTCGGCTCGTCCACCGGGACGACAGCCGAGATCGGCGACGTGTTCATCGCGGCCGTGAAGAACGCGATCCCGAACTCGGGCGTGAAGAAGGGTGAGGTCGTGCGCGCGGTCGTCGTCCGCCAGACGAAGGAATACCGCCGCAACGACGGCTCGTTCATCCGCTTCGACGACAACGCGGCGGTGCTGCTCAATCCACAGAACCAGCCGCGCGGCACGCGCATCTTCGGCCCGGTCGCGCGCGAGCTGCGCGAGCGCAACTTCATGAAGATCGTCTCGCTTGCGCCGGAGGTGCTCTAGTGGCCAGTAATCTTCGTATCCGCAAGGGCGACGAGGTGGTCGTCATCGCCGGCCGCGACCGTGGCAAGCGTGGCAAGGTGCAGGAGGTCGACCGCGCGTCGGGCAAGGTGATCGTTGCCGGCGTGAACATCGGCAAGCGCCACACCAAGCCCAACCCGTCGAAGAACCAGAAGGGCGGGATCATCGACCAGCCGATGGGGCTGTCCCTCGGCAAGGTCATGGTCATCTGCCCGCACTGCGGCGAGGCCACACGGGTCGCCCACCGCATCGAAGAGGACACCAAAGAGCGCATCTGCAAGCGGTGCGGCGAGTCCATCGTGGTCGAGGAGAAGGAATCGTGACAGTGGCGAGCGCGCTGAAGGAGCGCTACGACTCGACGGTGCGGGACGAGCTGCGCAAGCAGTTCGGCTTCAAGAACGTGATGCAGATCCCGCGGCTCGAGAAGATCGTGCTCAACATCGGCATGGGCGAGGCGATCGGCAACGCGAAGGCCATGGACGCCGCGGCGGCGGACCTCGCGCAGATCACCGGCCAGCGTCCGGTGGTCACGAAGTCCCGCCGCGCGATCTCGAACTTCAAGCTGCGCATCGGCATGCCCATCGGCCTCAAGGTCACGCTGCGCGGCGAGCGGATGTGGCACTTCTACGAGAAGCTCGTCACGGTCGCGCTCCCGCGCATCCGCGACTTCCAGGGCATCCCAGACCGCAGCTTCGACGGGCGCGGCAACTTCTCTCTGGGCCTGAAGGAGCAGCTGGTCTTCCCGGAGATCGACTACGACAAGATCGACCGCCTCCGCGGTATGGAGATCACGATCGTGACCACGGCAAAGACGGATGAAGAGGCGCGCGCTCTTCTGCGCGGCCTCGGCATGCCGTTCAAGGCATCCTCGAAGGGGGTGGAAGGGGCCTAGCCCCGCTCATGGCGAAGAAGAGCCTGATCCTCAAGTCCCAGCGGCCGCCGAAGTTCAAGGTGCAGGGCTACCACCGCTGCCAGGTGTGCGGCCGCCCACGCGGCTACATGCGCAAGTTCGGGCTGTGCCGGATCTGCTTCCGCGAGCGCGCGCTCATGGGCGAGCTGCCCGGCGTGACGAAGTCGAGTTGGTGATTGAGATGAAACGAGCAACGAGCGGCTCAGGGGTAGGGGCCCCTGTTCAGCGAGCGAAGCGAGCGTGCGCGAGGAGCGAGACGACCAGCCATGAGCGTGTCTACTCGGCGAAGCCGAGAGATTGAGCAGGGAAATGACGAACGAGACGACGCCCCCCATCGAGACCGGCGAGCAGCAGCTCGGCGAGAGCCTGGCCCCGCGGCCCGCGGCGAAGCGCACCGTCGCGCAGAAACCGAAGAAGCCGCGCGTTGGCGGCGCGCCGAGTGATCCGCTGGCCGACATGCTGACGCGGGTGCGGAACGGCGCGGGCGCGCGTCACGAGACCGTGACGATTCCGGCGAGCCGGACCAAGCTCGAGGTCGCGAAGATCCTGAAGGCCGAGGGCTTCATCAGCTCGTTCGACCAGCCGACGCCGCGCGAGATTGTGCTCAAGATGAAATACATCGGCGGCAAGGTGCCGGCCGTCTCGGGGCTCCGGCGCATCAGCCGGCCGGGCCTGCGCGTCTACGCGCGCAAGACCGAGATGCCGCGTGTGCTCGGCGGCCTCGGCGTCGCGATCGTGTCGACGTCATCTGGCGTCATGACCGGGCGCGAGGCCGAGAAGAAGGGGTTGGGCGGGGAAGTCCTCGCCTACGTCTGGTAGGAATGTCGACTCATTTCATTCGTCAACATTCATACGTGCACCTCCCGGAGGAGGTGCTGTGAGTCGCATCGGTCGCCTCCCCGTGCCGGTCCCGCAGGGCGTGGACGTGAAGATCGACGGCCACACCGTGCGCGTGAAGGGCCCGAAGGGCGAGCTGGTGCGCACGTTCCATCCGGACGTGTCCGTGTCGCGGGAGGACTCGACCCTCGTCGTGAAGCGCAAGGACGACGCGAAGGCGACGCGCGCGCTGCACGGACTCACGCGTGCGCTCCTGCAGAACATGGTCACCGGCGTCACCACCGGGTACGCTCGTGACCTCGAGATCAGCGGCACGGGGTTTCGCGCCGTGCTCGCGGGCAAGAAGCTGCAGCTCGCGCTCGGTTTCTCGCACCCGATCGAGATCGACCCGCCGGCCGGAGTGTCGTTCGCGCTCGAGACCCCGCAAAAGGTCAAGGTCTCGGGCACCGACAAGCAAATGGTGGGCGAGATGGCGGCGCGCATCCGCGCGCTGCGGGTGCCGGATCCGTACAAGGCGAAGGGCATCAAGTACGCGGAAGAGCGCATCAAGAAGAAGGCCGGCAAGGCTGGCAAGGTCGGCGCGAAGGCGTAGCGGGGAGAGAGATGGCGAAAGCAACGCGGAACGACGGTCGGACACGGCGCCACGCGCGAGTGCGTGAGAAGGTGCGCGGCAGCGCGGCGCGTCCGCGCCTCGCGGTGTTCCGGTCGCTCACGCACATCTACGCGCAGCTGGTGGACGACGACGCCGGTACGACGCTCGCGGCGGCGTCGTCGCTCGACGCCAAGGACGCGAAGGGGAAGCGGACGGAGCTCGCGAAGAACGTGGGCACGCTCCTCGGCGACCGCGCGAAGCAGAAGGGCGTCACCGAGGTCGTGTTCGACCGCGGTGGCTACCGGTATCACGGAAGGGTGAAGGCGCTGGCCGAGGGTGTCCGCGCCGCGGGGGTCAAGGTCTGATGCCGAGGATCGATCCAACTCGTTTGGAGCTCACCGAGCGTGTCGTGCAGATCAACCGCGTGTCCAAGGTCGTGAAGGGTGGCCGGCGGTTCAGCTTCTCGGCCGTGGTCGTCGTCGGCGACGGCCGCGGGCATGTCGGCGCCGGTCTTGGGAAGGCCGACGAAGTGCCGGCCGCGATCACCAAGGGCATCGCGGACGCGAAGAAGCAACTCATCCTCGTGCCGCTCGTCGACCGCACGATCCCGCACCCGGTCACTGCGGACTTCGGCGCCGCGAAGGTCCTCCTGCGCCCCGCGTCGAAGGGCACCGGCGTCATCGCCGGCGGGTCGGTGCGCGCGGTCGTGGAATCCGCGGGCATCAGTGACATCTTGTCGAAGTCGCTGGGCAGCACGAACCCGGTGAATGTCGTCATGGCGACGATGAAGGCGCTGGGCGCCCTCCGCTCCTCGCAGCGGATCACGGAGATGCGCGGCGTCGACATCCGGCGCAACCGCGCCGAGCCAGAGCCGGTGGCACCGTGACGCGGCTCGTCATCCGTCAGCACCGCAGCTCCATCGGCGAGAAGATCGCCGCGCGCCGGACGCTCGAAGCGCTCGGCCTGCGACGCACCGGCCAGAGCGTCGAGCAGACGGATTCGAAGGCCGTGCGCGGCATGCTCCGCCGCGTCGCGCATCTGGTCGAGGTGAGCGAAGAGGGCGCGAGGCCAGAGACGGCGGGCAGGAAGATATGAGACAGCACGAGCTTCGCGCTCCGCACGGCGCGCGGAAAGCCCGTCGCCGCGTGGGCCGCGGCATCTCCTCGGGCCAGGGCAAGACCGCGGGCAAGGGCACGAAGGGCCAGCTGGCCCGCAGCGGCCCGGGGATCCCGGGCTGGTTCGAAGGTGGCCAGACGCCGATCCACATGCGCATCCCGAAGATGCGAGGCTTCAAGAACACGCGCTTCCGCGTGTCATACGTCGGCGTGAACGTCGGTCGCCTCGGCGACTACGCCGTCGACGGCAAGGTCACGCCGGAGACGCTCGCGGCGAAAGGCCTCGTGCGACCCGACGCACGCGTGAAGGTGCTCGCGGACGGCGACGTCAAGGGCCGCTACGAGGTGCACGCGCATGCGGTCTCGGCGACCGCGCGAAAGAAGATCGAATCCGCTGGCGGGTCGATCGTGATCATCGGCGGCGCCTAGCCCGATGGGCATGTTCACCGCGCTCCTCGAGGCGTTCCGGACCCCGGACCTGCGCAACAAGATCCTCTTCACCCTCGGCATGCTCGTGGTGTTCCGTTTCCTCGCACACGTGCCGCTGCCGGGCGTGGATCAGGCGCAGCTTCAGAACGTCCTCAACTCGAGCCAGCTGCTCAACCTGCTCGATCTGTTCTCGGGCGGCGGCCTCGCGAAGCTGTCGGTCGTCGCACTCGGCGTGAACCCGTACATCAACGCCTCGATCATCATGACCCTCCTCAACCAGACGATCCCCGCGCTCGAGCGTCTCTCGAAGGAGGGCGAGTACGGGCGCAACAGGATCAACCAGTACACGCGCGTCCTCACCGTTCCGCTCGCGCTGCTGCAGGGCATCGGTGTCGCCGTGTTCATGCAGCGCTCCGGCGTGCTGCCCGGCTTCGGTCCCGACAACCTCGGCCTCACGCTGGCGATCCTCGCATCGCTCACGTCCGGGACGCTCATCCTGATGTGGCTGGGCGAGCTGATCAGCGAGCGCGGCATCGGCAACGGGATCAGCTTCATCATCTTCGCCGGCATCGTCGGCCGTCTGCCCACCACGGTGTCGCAGACGTTCGAGGTCCAGCAGAACGTCTTCGCGCTCGTATCGATCGCGGTCATCGCCGTCCTCGTGATCGCCGCGATCATCTTCATCCAGGAGGGCCAGCGCCGGATCCCGGTCCAGTACGCCAAGCGCGTGCGCGGAACGCGGATGTACTCCGGCGGCAGCACGCACATCCCGCTACGCGTGAACAGCGCCGGCGTCATCCCGATCATCTTCGCGATCTCGATCCTGCTGTTGCCCAGCCAGGTGGCGCAATACTTCACGAACAGCGAGACCGACTGGGTGAAGGGCCTGGCGACCGGGATCGTTGGCGCGTTCGGCAACCCGGTCTTCTACAACAGCCTCTACTTCGTGCTCGTGGTCGCGTTCACCTTCTTCTACACCGCGTTCACCTTCGTGCCGAACGACGTGGCCGACAATATCAAGCGGTACGGCGGATTCATCCCCGGCATCCGGCCGGGCCGGCCGACCGCGGAGTTCCTCGGCCGCGTCGTCACGCGCATCACGATCGCCGGCGCGCTGTTCCTCGGCATCGTCGCGGTGATGCCCACCCTCATCGGTGACATCACCGGCGTGCAGACGCTCCGCCTCGGTGGCACGAGCATCCTCATCGTGGTCGGCGTCGTCGTGGAGACGATGAAGCAGCTCGAGGCGCAGCTGCTTCAGCGTAGTTACGAGGGGTTCATCCGCTAGTGGCTCAAGGCGATCTCATCCTGATGGGCCCTCCCGGGTCGGGCAAGGGCACCCAGGCGCGCCGGATGGTGGACGAGCTCGGCTACGTGCAGCTCGCGACCGGCGACCTGTTCCGCGCCCACCTGTCGCAGGGCACCGAGCTCGGCAAGCTCGCGCAGACCTACATGTCGAAGGGCCGGTACGTGCCCGACGACGTCACGGTGAAGATGGTGCGCGAGCGCCTCGCGGACATCCCGCGCAAGACGCGCATCGTGTTCGACGGCTTCCCGCGCACGGTCGCGCAGGCGGAGGCGCTCGACCGCCTGTTGAAGGAGTGCGGGCGGTCGCTCGCGGCGGTGCTGCTCCTCGACGTTCCGCGCGATGAGCTGCTGAAACGCCTTGGCGCGCGGGCGACGTGCTCGCGCTGCCAGACCGTGTACTCGCTCGCGGTCCGTCCGCCGAAGGTGCCGGGCGTGTGCGATCGATGTGGCGGGCCGGTGAGCGCGACCGCGCGCACTGATGAGTCGCCGGAGGTCGTGAAGAAACGGCTCGAGGTCTACGAGGCCGAGACGCGTCCGGTCATCGAGTACTACGGGGGGACGCGCGGCCTGCTTCAGCGTGTCTCGGGCGTGGGGACCATGGACGAGATCGGCGCGCGCCTGACGGCGCTCCTCGATCGCCGCAAGATCGAGAGGACCGCCAAGTGATCACGCTCAAGACGCCGCAGGAGACCGCGAAGATGCGCGAGGCGGGTCGCATCGTGGCCGAGATGCTCGTCGCCTGCCGCGCCGCGGTCCGGCCTGGCGTGACGACCGGCGAGCTTGACCGCATCGCGGCCGACATCCTGAAGCGCCACGGCGCCGCGTCGAACTTCAAGGGCTACGGCGTCCCGGTCCTTCCGCCGTTCCCGGGCGTGATCTGCACCAGCGTGAACGAGCAGGTCGTGCACGGCATCCCGGGCAAGCGGCGTCTGAAGGAGGGGGAGATCCTCAGCATCGATGCCGGCGCGATCGTCGACGGCTGGCACGCCGACGCCGCGGTCACGGTCCCGGTCGGCGAGGTCTCAGTGCAGGCGGCGCGCCTGATGGCGGTGACCCAAGAGGCGCTCGCGCGCGCGATCGCGGCGGCGGTCGTCGGGAAGCGCCTCGGCGATATCGGCGCCGCGGTCCAGCACTACGTCGAGTCGCAGGGCTTCAGCATCGTCCGCAACTACGTCGGCCACGGCATCGGCCGGGCGATGCACGAGGAGCCCCAGGTCCCCAACTACGGAGCGCCCGAGCGCGGCCTGCAGATAAAGGAGGGCCTCTGCATCGCGATCGAACCGATGGTCAATATCGGCCGGTCGGAAACGAAGACCCTCGCCGACCAGTGGACCGTCGTCACCGCCGACGGCAGCCTGTCAGCCCACTTCGAGCACACCCTGTGGTGCACGGCGGCCGGACCGGTCGTCCTCACGGCCCCTGAGGGCCAGGCGGCGGCCGCGGCATGATCGCCCGTTGCTCCGCTTGGCCGGTTTCGGTACAATTTTGGTTCCCGTGGGCACACGCCGCGGAGACCCCTGTGTCTGGAGTCCATGGCAAGTAACAAGCCGTCCAAGGACGTGATCGAGGTGGAGGGCACCGTCTCAGAAGCCCTCCCCAACGCGATGTTCAAGGTCGAGCTCCAGAACGGCCACGCGGTCCTGGCACATATCTCGGGAAAGATGCGGATGAATTTCATTCGTGTCGTGCCGGGGGACAAGGTCCTCGTGGAGTTATCGCCTTACGACTTGAAGCGAGGACGCATTACGCGAAGGGTCCGGTACTAGCGTGGTCATCAGCGTGCGAAGTCAAAGAAGTCCCAATCACCGCGACAAAGTGGCGAGGAGAGTTCTGTCTTGAAGGTCCGGGCGTCCGTCAAGAAGCGTTGCGACAAATGCAAGATCATCCGGCGCGACCGTCAGATCCTCGTGATCTGCTCGGAGCCGAAGCATAAGCAGAGGCAGGGATAGATGGCACGTATCGCCGGCGTTGACATTCCGCGCGAGAAGCGCGTCGACGTGTCGCTGCGGTACATCTTCGGCATCGGGCCGACGACCGCGCGCGACGTCCTCGAGCAGGCGCGTGTCGACGGCGCGGTGCGCGTCCGCGATCTCACCGAGCCGCAGGTCGCGAAGATCCGCGAGATCATCGACCGCGGCTTCACGGTCGAGGGTGACCTCCGCCGTGAGGTCGCGCTGAACATCAAGCGTCTTCAGGAGATCGGCAGCTATCGCGGCCTTCGGCACCGGAAGGGTCTCCCCGTTAGGGGACAGCGCACGCGGACGAACGCGCGTACCCGAAAGGGTCCACGTAAGACGGTGGCCGGAAAGAAGAAGTCGGTGTCGAAGACCTAATGGCGAAGGACGACAAGGACGTCGCGACGAAGGACAGGCCGGGCCGGCGCGATGCGCCGGCGAAGGACAAGGACGCGCAGGCGAAGGACAGGAAGGCCGGAGCGCCGGACACCGAAGCCACAGCCGGCGCCGAGAAGGTCGCGCCGCGCAAGAAACGCGAGCGGCGCGTCGTGCCGCGCGGCGCCGCGCACATCAAGGCCTCCTTCAACAACACGATCATCTCGATCAGCGATCCGGTGGGGAACATCATCGCATGGTCGTCCGCTGGCGCATCGGGCTGGAAGGGCTCGCGCAAGAGCACCCCGTACGCGGCGCAGGTCGCCGCCGAGAACGCCGCCCGCAAGGCGATCGACACGGGCATGAAGACAGTCGAGGTCTTCGTGCGCGGTCCGGGCGCCGGGCGCGAGGCCGCGATCCGCGCGCTCGAGGCGACGGGTCTCGAGGTCACCGCGATCACCGACGTCACGCCGATCCCGCACAACGGTTGCCGCCCGCCAAAGCGGCGGAGGGTCTAATGGCGCGTTACACCGGTCCGGTATGCCGACTCTGCCGCCGTGAGGGCATGAAGCTCTTCCTGAAGGGCGAGAAGTGCTTGACGAAGTGCACCTTCGAGCGTCGCAGCTCGCCGCCGGGCATGCACCAGCAGCGGCGCCGCAAGGTGTCCGACTTCGCGCTGCAGCTTCGTGAGAAGCAGAAGGCGCGTCGGATCTACGGCGTGCTCGAGCGTCAGATGAAGAACACGTTCGAGCAGGCGGCGGAGATCAAGGGCGCGACGGGCGAGGTCATGCTCCAGAACCTGGAGCGGCGCCTCGATAACACCGTATACCGGTCCGGCTTCGGGAAGTCGCGCTCGCAGGCACGGCAGCTCGTTGCGCACGCGCACATCAAGGTCAACGGCAAGATCACGAAGACGCCCAGCTATCAGGTGAAGGCGGGCGACCTCATCACGGTCAGGGAGTCGAGCCGCGATTCGAACTACTTCAAAGAGATGCTGGCCTGGGCGAAGACGCAGACGCGTCCGGGCTGGCTCGAGACCGACCCCGAGAACTTCAGCGCGAAGGTGCTCTCTGTGCCGACGCGCGAGCAGATCGAGGCTCAAGTCAACACCCAGCTCATCGTTGAGCACTACTCGAGATGACAGCGGGGCTGGCATCTCGAGCTGCACCTGCGGCTGAAAGCCGCGTGGTGCAGACACACCAGATGACCACAGCAGGAAGGAACACCGAATGACCATCGTCGAACTGGAGTACCCCAAGATCGAGCGCATCGAAGGCGACGAGCGCTACGCGAAGTTCGCGTGCGAGCCGCTCCCGCCGGGATACGGCACGACGCTCGGAAACTCGCTGCGCCGCGTGCTGCTGTCATCCCTGCCGGGCGCGGCCATCACCGCCGCTCGCGTGCGCGGCGTCGCGCACGAATTCTCGACGATCCCCGGCGTCAAGGAAGACGTCGTGCAGATCGTCCTCAACCTCAAGCAGATCCGGCTCCGCTCGTTCTCGACCGAGCCGGTGACGCTCACCATCGAGAAGGAAGGTCCCGGTGTCGCGACCGCCGCCGACATCGCCACGACCAGCGAGATCGAGATCGTCAACCCGGAGGCCCCGATCGCGACGCTCGAGCCCGAGGCTTCACTGTGGATGGAGCTGACGATCGAGACCGGTCGCGGCTTCCACTCCGCAGAGCGGCGTGAGGGACTGCCGATCGGCGTCATCCCGATCGACGCGCTCTACAGCCCGGTGAAGAAGATCAACTTCGCGGTCGAGAGCACGCGCGTCGGCCAGGTCACCAACTACGACCGGCTGATCCTTGAGGTGTGGACCGACGGGACGACCACGCCGGACGAGGCCGTGGCGCAGGGTTCGAACATCCTGGTGCAGCAGTTCAGCCTGTTCGCCGGGCTCACGAAGACGCAGACGGCGATCGCCGCGCCGGACCGCACGAACGGCGGCGCGCTGCCGTCGGCGATCGCGGACATGCCGATCGAGGACCTCGATCTGCCGCAGCGGGCGTTCAACTCGCTCAAGCGGCACGGCATCACGAAGGTCGGCCAGCTCCTCCAGACCCCCGACGAGGAGCTGCTCCGGATGCGCAACTTCGGCAAGAAGTCGCTCGACGAGATCAAGGAGCGCCTCGCGGCGCGCGGTCTGATCGAGGCGCCGGTCCGCGACGAGACCATCACCGACGACGGCGGTCCCGCGGAGGGCGGTCCGTCGGACGACGGCGAGGAAGAGCTCCCGGCGGGCGAGGAGTCTTAGTGCCCCATCAGATCCATCAGCGCAAGTTCGGACGCACCAGCGGCCCGCGCCGCTCGATGCTGAAGAACCTCACGCTGTCGGTGCTGCGCTACGAGCGCGTCAAGACCACCGAGGCGAAAGCCAAGGAGATCCGCGGCTTCGTCGATCGCATGATCAATCTGGGCAAGGACGGCTCGCTCGAGGCGCGCCGCCGTGCGCAGGGCTGGCTGCCCGAGCAGGTGATCGTGGAGAAGGTGTTCGACGACCTCGCGAAGCGATACGCCGACCGGACCTCCGGCTACCTGCGCACGACCCACCTGCCGCGCCGCGTGGGTGATTCCGCGCCGCTGATGCTCCTCGAGCTCATGCCGGCCACCGAAGAGAAGAAGCCCGAGGCGGAGGCCGAGGCCGCGCCGCGGCGCCGCCGTCTGGCTCTGCCGCGCCGGCGCGAGAAGGCGCCGGCCGAGACGGCCGAGAAGACCAAGGTCGGCGGGACGGCGGGCACTGCGCCGGCCAAGAAGCGCGCACCCGCGCGCAAGAAGACCACCGCGGGCGCGAAGGAGGCGTAGCGAGCGGCAGACACGAAGCACTGGAAGGCGCGCGTGGCGTATGACGGGACCGCGTACGCGGGGTTCCAGGTCCAGCCGAACGCGCCGACGGTGCAAGGAGAGCTCGAACGCGTCCTCGCGGTGATCTGCGGGGAGCCGGTGCGGATCACCGGTGCGGGTCGGACCGACGCGGGGGTGCACGCGAGCGGACAGGTCATCGATCTTCGGACGACGAGCGGTCTGGCAGCGGCGGAGCTGGAGAGAGGGGTCAACGCCCTTCTCGCTGAGGACATCGCGATCTCGGATCTGGGACCCGCGGCGGACTCGTTCCACGCGAGGTTCTCGGCGACGGGACGTACATATGAATATCGGATCCGGAACGCGGCGGTGCGGGACCCACTCTGGGCTCGCCGCGAGCACTGGTATCCGGGCGAGCTCGATGTCGCAGCGATGCGCGCGGCGGCGGCCAGGCTCGTCGGGCGCCACGACTTCGCCGCGTTCGCCTCGGGTGAGTCTGGTGAGCGAACGGTGAGGCGCGCCGAGTGGTTCTCGGAGGGGAACATCCTCCGCTTCGAGATCGAGTCGGACGCGTTCCTCCGCGGGATGGTGCGCGGCATCGTCGGGACGCTGCTCTGGGTCGGCCGCGGCAAGCTCACGGTCGCGCGCTTCGCGGAGATCCTCGCGGCGAAGGATCGCGCGCTGGCGGGTCCGAGCGCGCCGGCAAAGGGTCTGTGCCTGGTGGCGGTCCGGTATGGTGACGGGCAACGAAGACGACAGGACGGAAGCGAGAACTGGGAGTGATGACGAAGACATACGCGGTGAAGAGTTCTGAGATACAGCGGGAGTGGCGCGTCGTCGACGCCGATGGCGCGACGCTCGGCCGCCTTGCGACGCGTATCGCGACGCTGCTTCGCGGGAAGCACCGCGCGACGTTTTCGACGCACATCGACACCGGCGATCCGGTGATCGTCCTGAACGCGTCCAAGATCAAGGTGACCGGAAAGAAGCTCCAGGCGAAGCAGTACGTGCGCCACTCCGGGTACCCCGGCGGCATGCGGACCGAGAGTCTCGAGCGGCTTCTCGCGCGACGTCCGGAGGAAGTGATCCGCCGTGCGGTCCGCGGGATGCTGCCGCAGAACCGCCTGGGCGAGCAGATGATGCGCAAGCTCCACGTGTATGCCGGCGGCGAGCATCCGCACGCCGCCCAGCGCCCGACCGAGCTCAAGGAGGCGACAGCGCGATGAAGTCAGCACCGTACTTCCAGGGCACCGGCCGCCGAAAGACGTCGATCGCGCGCGTCCGCCTCGTGCCCGGCGAGGGCATCGTCGTCGTGAACGGCAAGGCGCTGGACGACTACTTCGGCCGCGACGGCGCCACGGACCGCGCGACGCTGCCCTTCACGGTGACGAACACCGCGCGCCGCTTCAACGCGATGATCAAGGTGGAGGGCGGCGGCGTCACCGGGCAGATCGGCGCCATCGCCCACGGCATCGCCCGCGCGCTCCAGCAGATGGACAAGGAGCTCGGGCCGGCACTACGCCGCGCCGGGCTCCTGACTCGAGACCCCCGCGCCAAGGAGCGGAAGAAGCCAGGTCTCAAGCGGGCGCGGAAGGCGCCGCAGTTCACCAAGCGCTAGCGGCAGCGCTCCCAGCGGGCGCACACTAGAGCGCAGTGGGAACACGCTCGTCTGACTTCAACTACAAGGTCGCGCTCGCGTCCGGTCTGAAAAGCCTCCAAGCCGGCCGCCTGCGTCAGGCCGAGGAGCAGTTCCGCTATCTGCTCACACGTTTCCCGGCCGCCGACGGCGGGTATCGCGGCCTCGCGAAGGTGCTCATCGAGCAGGAGGATCGTCCCGCCGCATTGCGCATGCTTCTCGACGGCGGCGCCGCGGTCGCGAAAGCCGGTCAGCGCAACGCCGCGATCGGACTGTATCGCGACGCGACGGCGCTCGATCCTCAGGACCTCACCGCGCATCGCCGACTCGCTGCCGCGCTGATGCTCGCGGACGATCACAAAGGGGCCGCGGTCGAATACGTGCGCTACATCGAGGCGGCGCTCATCCTCGGTTCGCGAGAACGGGCACGTCTCGAGACGGAGTTCGCGCTCGAGCGGGTTCCGCACTCGCGCGAACTCGTGAAGCTCGCGCGCACGCTCGGGCTGGACGTCGAAGAACCGCCGGCCGCACCGGAGGCCGATCTCGCGCCCGCGGCCGCATCCATACGCGCTCCCGCTCCTGCCGCAGGCACGCAGCGGGCTGCCGGCGCAGAAGATCGCGCCTCGCTCATGCGCTCCGCGTTCGGCGGCGCACCGCCGCGACACGACGCGGCGCTTCCAACGCAGCCGTCCTGGCGCGACGCGGCGCCCGCTGTGCCTCAGCCTGCTGTCGCGTCGAAGCCCGCATCGGACGCCGTGCCGGTCGACGCCTCGGCCGCGTCGTCGAATCCGTGGGCGTCGGACGGTGAGCCGGTGAGCGATCCGCAAGCCGTGACGCTCGGCGCAGCCGACGGTGAGCAGCCCGCGGAGGACGCCGATTCGCGGGCGGTGGAAGCGGACGCCGCGCGCTACCTGGCGAAGCGCGATCCGCGTGGCGGGGACGCGGCGCTCGAGGCGGCGCGCCGCTATATCGCGGACGGACGGAACGACGCGGCATCCGATCTGTTGCTCCAGCTCATCGCGAGCGGAGTGGCGGATCACGACGCGCAGCGGTTGCTTGTCGATGTGGTGCGTACCCTCGGCAAGCGCGACGTCGCGAAGGCGAAGTGTCAGCTCCTGGTGCAGGCGCTTCGGCTCGACGGGCGCGAGGACCTTGCTGCGGAGGTCGAGCAGCTGGCGCTGGCGGATTAGATGGATGCCCTGAGCGAGGCACTGCAAAAGGTCTTCAACGGACAATGCTGCGGCTGGAACAACGTCCTCGACATCCTGATCGTCGCCGTCTTCATCTACTACGTCCTCGTCCTGATCCGCGGTACGCGCGCGGTCCAGTTGCTGCTCGGCGTGCTCGTGCTGGTCGGCATCTACGGGCTCGCCGTCCTGCTCAAGCTCGAGCTCACCAAGTTCGTTCTCTCCGCGGTCTTCGCCTTCGCCGTATTCGCGCTCCTGATCGTGTTCCAGCCGGAGCTGCGTCGCGCGCTCGGTCAGCTGGGCCAGCTCGGTCCGCTGAACCGCCTGTTGGTCCAGCAGCCTGATGAAGAGGTCGATCACGTCGTCGCCGAGCTCGTTCGCGCTGCGCTGCTCATCGCCGAGGCGCGGCACGGCGCGCTCATCGTGGTCGAGCGGAGCACCGGGCTCCAGGACTACAGCGAGACAGGCGTCCCGGTGCACGGAAAGCTCACCGCGGAGCTCCTCGCGTCGATCTTCATGACCCGGTCTCCGCTGCACGACGGCGCGGTCATCGTCCGCGGCGGCCAGATCCTCGCCGCCGCGTGCCTGCTGCCGCTCGAGGAGACGCCGGAGCGGGCGGCGCACCGCTACGGCATGCGGCACCGCGCGGCGCTGTCGGTCAGCTCGCAGACCGACGCGGTCGTCGTCGTCGTCTCCGAGGAGACGCAGGCGATCTCGATCGCGTCGAACGGTCGCATGATCGGGGGCCTCGACGAGGAGCGCCTGCGCCGGGTGCTCTCGTCCCTCCTCCGCAGCCGCATCCAGCCGCTGCCCTTCCGCAGCAAGGCGTCCTAAGGGTGCGGGCGGCCGAGGGCTCGCGGCCCGCCTGGCTGCGCCGACGCATCGACGTCCGCCGCATCGTGACGCACGACTTTCCGCTGAAGGCGATCGCCGTCGTCATCGCCATCGTGTTCTGGGTCGCGATCACGCAGAACACCGCCCCGCGGCTCATCAACGTGACATTCGACGGACGGATCCCCGTCGAGCGGCCGGACAACGTTCCGGCGGGGTACGTGCTGCGCGGACAGCTCCCGGACGTCGGAGTGACGTTCCGAGGAGCCCCCGGTGTCGCGAACCGCGTCGTGCTGTCGGATCTGCACGCGACGTTCGACGCGCAGGCGCTCACGCTCGCATCCGCGGAGCCGCAGGACGCACGCGTCATCGTGTCAGTGGCGAAGGAAGGCGTTGAGGTCATCGACGTGTCGCCGCCCACGGTCTCGGTTCGCGTCGAGCGCCTCACGTCGCGGACTCTCCTGGTGCAACCGCGGTTCGCGAACGAACCGCCCTCAGGAACGCGCGCCGGGGACGCCGCGGTGACGCCGAGCGAGGTCAGGGTGACCGGTCCGGAGAGCGACGTCGCGCGCATCGCCGCCGTGCTCGGCACGGTGCGTTTCGGCGACGGCCAGACGGACATCGTGGCACCGGGCACGCCCGCGCTGCCGGTGGACGCGCAGGGTGTTCCGGTCGACGGCCTTCAGGTCGAGCCCGGCACCGTTACGGTCACGGTCCCGGTGCTGCCGACCGCGACGACGCGGACAGTGCCGGTGGTGTTCACCCTGCGCGGCGTCGTGGCGCCCGGTTACTGGGTCGTCGGCGTCGCGATGGATCCGTTCGCCGTCACGGTCCGCGGCGAGGAGAAGGTGCTCGCGTCTCTCGATCGCATCGAGACGCGGCCGATCGATGTCGGCGACCTGAGCGCGACGAGGACGCAGAGCGTGGCGCTGTCGGTGCCCGCCGGTGTTGCCCTGCTTCGGCCGACGGACGTGATCGTCACCGTGACGGTCCAGGCGCTCACGGGAACGCGCGCCTTCAACACGGCGGTTGTCGTGACCGGGCTTTCCCCGAATCAAACCGCCGAGCTCGAACAGACCAGCGTCACCGTGCTGGTGGCGGGGCCGGTCCCCACGCTCGCCGCCCTACCGGCCGAACAGGTCGTGGCTTCGGTCGATGCCGCTGGGCGCGGCCCGGGCACGTACACCTTCGATGTGGCCGTCCGCGTGCCATCCAGCGTGAGCGTGCAGATCGTGCAGCCCACGCGCGTCACGCTCACGATACGTTCGAAGTGACGCGTCTTTTCGGGACCGACGGCGTCCGCGGCGTCGCGAACAAAGACCTCACGCCGGAGCTCGCGCTGCGGCTCGGGCGTGCGGCGGGTCACGTCCTCGGGGGACCGGGGCACCGCGTCGTCGTCGGACGCGACACGCGGCGAAGCGGCCGCATGCTCGAGAGCGCCCTGGCGGCGGGACTGTGCTCCGTTGGGATGGAAGTCCGCCTCGTCGGCCATATCCCCACGCCGGGTCTCGCGTACCTCGCGCGCACCGGGGACTTCGTTGCGGGGGGCGTCATCAGCGCGTCGCACAACCCGGCGCCGGACAACGGGATCAAGTTCTTCGATCACGGCGGGCTGAAATTGCCCGACGCGACCGAGGACCGGATCGAGGCCGCGATGACGGGCGACGACACCCTCCCGCGCCCGACCGAGGGCGGGATCGGCCTCGTCGGCGATTCGCGCGGCCTGGTGAAGCAATACGAGGACTTCCTCGTCTCGCTCGCGCCGAGGCTCGAGGGCGCGCGCGTCGTTCTCGACTGCGCGAACGGCGCGACCTACCGCGTCGCGCCGTCGGTGTTCGCGCAGACCGGCGCTGAGGTGCTCACGCTGTTCGACACGCCCGACGGCGCGAACATCAACGCCGGCTGCGGCGCGACGCTGCCCGAGGCGCTCCAGCGCGCGGTTGTCGACCGCAAGGCCGACATCGGCTTCGCCTTCGACGGCGACGGGGACCGGGTCATCACCGTGGACGCGCGCGGCGCGGTGCACGACGGCGATTTCGTGCTCGCGCTCGCGGCTCGGCACTTCGCCCGACACGGGCAGTTGGAGCCGAAGCTCGTCGTCGGGACGGTCATGTCGAACGGCGGTCTCGAGGCGACCCTCGCGCGCGACGGCATCGGCCTGACGCGCACGAAGGTCGGCGACCGCTACGTGTGGGAGGAAATGGTGCGGAGCGGCGCGCTCTTCGGCGGCGAGCCGTCCGGCCACGTGATCTTCCGCAAGTACCACACGACTGGCGACGGGATCCTCACCGCGCTCGAGGTGATGCAGCTCATCCGAGCAGAAGGACGACCGCTCGCAGCGCTGGCCGCGGATGTGGAACGCTGGCCGCAGGTCACGAAGAACGTGAAGGCTTCGCGCCGCGCGCAGTGGGAGTCGAGCAGCACGTTCGTCGCCGCCGTCAAGGAGGCGACCGCCGCGCTCGGCACGACCGGTAGGCTGCTGGTGCGGGCATCGGGCACCGAGCCGGTGCTGCGGATCACCGTCGAGGCGCGGGACGCCACCGTCGCGTCGTCGACCGCGGCGCGCCTCGCGGAAGTCGCGCAGAAGGAGCTCATCTAAAGATGTGCGGGATCGTCGGCTACGTCGGCCCGCGCGAGGCGCTCCCCGTGCTCATGGGAGGCCTGAGGCGCCTCGAGTACCGCGGCTACGACTCCTCGGGCGTCGCGGTCCAGCAGAACGCTGCGCTCGAGGTGATGCGCGCGGAGGGCAAGCTCGACAACCTCGCTGCGATCGTCTCGTCGCATCCGTCGGCGGGTCATACCGGGATCGGTCACACCCGCTGGGCGACGCACGGTCGCCCGAGCGAGCAGAACGCGCACCCGCACGTCGACTGCGGCGGTGTCACGGCAGTCATCCACAACGGGATCATCGAGAACTTCGAGGAGCTGAAAGCGCCGCTCGTCGCCCGCGGGCATCGCTTCGCGAGCGAGACGGACACCGAGGTGGCCGTGCACCTCCTCGAAGAGGAGCTCGCGAAGGGGCGCACGCTCGAAGCGGCGGCGCTGGCCGTGCTGCCACAGCTCGAGGGCGCGGCCGCGCTCGCGTTCATCTCGTCGCGCGATCCCGGGAAGATCGTTGCCGCGCGCATCGCGAGCGCCGGTGGCGTGATCGTCGGCTTCGGTGACGGCGAGAACTTCATCGCCTCCGACATGCCCGCGTTGCTCGAGCACACGCGGAAGGTCGTCTTCCTCGAGGCGGGCGATGTCGCGGTCGTGACGAAGGACCACGTCGACTTCTTCCGCATCGATGGCACTCCTGTCACGAAGGCGCCGCAGACCGTGACCTGGGACGCGGTCGCCGCGGCGAAGGCAGGTTACAAGCACTTCATGCTCAAAGAGATCCACGAGCAGCCGCGCGCGATCAACGACACGCTGCTCGGTCGCGTCGAGCGCACCTCGGGTCGGGTCGTCTTCGACGAGAATGTGCGCCTGCGCGACGAGTACGTCCGCGGCCTGCCTCGGATAACGCTCGTTGGCTGCGGCACGGCGGGTCACGCGGCGCTCGTCGGAAAGATCCTCATCGAACGCCTCGCGCGCGTGCCGTGCGACATCGACATCCCGAGCGAGTACCGGTATCGCGAGCCGATGGTCACCCAAGGACAGCTGCTTCTTTCGATCACGCAGTCCGGCGAGACGGCGGACACTCTCGCCGCGATGGAGGAGGCGCGCAAGCGCGGGGCTCGCGTCCTCAGCATCGTGAATGTGATGGGCAGCGAAGCCAGTCGCGTTTCGGATGACGTCATCTACCTCCACACCGGACCCGAGATCGCGGTCGCGTCGACCAAGGCGTATACGGCGATGCTGGTCGACCTTTATCTCTTCGCGATCTACCTGGCGCAGCGGCGCGGCACGATCGATGCGGACCGCTCGCGCCGCCTTCTGGCCGAGGCGTTCCATCTGCCCACGCTCGTCGACGCGGTCCTCCGCGAGGAGCCCAAAGTGCGCGCGCTCGCTTACCGCTACCACACCGCGCGCAATTTCCTGTTCCTCGGCCGAGGCGTGAATTACCCCACGGCACTGGAGGGCGCGCTGAAGCTGAAAGAGCTCTCGTACATCCACGCCGAGGGCACGGCCGCCGGGGAGATGAAGCACGGCACGAATGCGCTCATCGACGGGGACCTCCCGGTCGTCGCGATCGCGCTCAAGGATTCCGTATACAAGAAGATGCGATCGAATATGGAGGAGGTCCGTGCTCGTGCCGGCGTTCTGATCGCGGTGGCGAACGACGAGGACACCGACATTTCCGGGAAAGCGGAGGAGATCATCCGCATCCCGAGGACCGAGGAGCTACTCGAGCCGGTGCTGGCGATCATCCCGCTGCAGCTGCTCGCGTACCACATCGCCGATCGCCGCGGCAACGACGTCGACCAGCCGCGCAACCTCGCGAAGGCCGTCACCGTCGAATGACGCCCGCCGGCACCGAAGTGGGCATCGACATCATCGAGACGCATCGGATCCGCAGCGTGCTTGAGAAGCACGACGCGCGCTTCCTGCAGCGCGTGTACACGGAGTGGGAACGCATGTATTGCCGGCGCAACGTGCTGCACCTCGCCGGCCGGTGGGCGGCGAAAGAGGCCGTGTCGAAAGTCCTCGGGCTCGGCGTTCGTGGCGTCGGCTGGCGTGAGATCGAGATCAAACGGACGCCCTATGGCCAGCCTACGGTGACACTCCACGGGCGCGCCGAGCAGCGGCGCCGCGCGCTGGGCCTCTCCGAGCCGCTCACGGTGAGCATCTCCCATATCCGGGATCTCGCGGTCGCCGTCGCGGTGGGCGTGCGCTGACGGTCCCGAGCCAGCCGCTCGACGCGCGGGTCGTCCGCGCGTCGCTCCGACCGCTTCCGCCGGACGCCGGCAAGGAAGCGCGTGGACGCGTCCTCATTCTCGGCGGTTCGCATCGCTATCCCGGGGCGGTGTTGCTCGCGGCGCGCGCGGCGCTCCGGTGCGGCGCCGGTGTGGTCACGGTGGCGGCGGCGCGTTCGGTGGTGGAGATGGTCGCCGGTCGTGATCCCAACGTGACCTTCTTTCCACTCGCGGAGGCGCAGCCGGGCGTCGTCGCCACCGGCGCGGCGGCGCAGATCACGCCGACCTTCGGCGACAAGATCCGCGCGATGCTCGTCGGGCCGGGCCTGGCGCACGCGTCGGGGACCGACGACTTCGTCATCGCGCTGCTGCGCAACGCGAAGACCATGGGCACGGTGATCGACGCCGACGGTCTGAACGCGCTCGCGCGCACCGAGGATTGGGTGGCGGCGCTGCCGAAGTCGACCGTCCTCACGCCGCACGACAGCGAGGCCGCGCGGCTCGCCGGGCGCGTGGTGCCCACGGGCGCCGCGCGTGTCGCGTTCGCGGAGCGCCACGCGACCTCGTGGAACGCGGTCGTCGTCCTGAAGGGCGCGGTGACGATCGTGAGCGACGGCAAGCGTACCTATATCCACGACGCGCCCAATCCGACGCTGGGTGTCGGCGGCTCCGGCGATGCGCTGGGCGGCGCGGTCGCGGCGTTCCTCGCGCGTGGACTCACACCGCTCGCTGCCGCTGCCGCGGCCGTCTGGGTGCACGGCCGGGCGGGCGCGCTGCTCGCGTCGGAGATCGGCGAGTCCGGCGCGCTGGCGACAGACATCGTCGACGCCATGCCCCGCGCGCTGCGCGAGATCCTTACGAAATGAGCGTCTCCGTCCCGCTGCGGTCGACCGTCGTCGACGTCGATCTCGACGCGATCGCGGCGAACGTCGTCGCGCTGAAGGCCAGAGGCGGCGGCGAGGTCATCGCGGTGGTGAAGGACGACGCCTACGGCCACGGCGTGGAAGCGGTCGCGGAGACGTGCGTCGAAGCGGGCGCCGCGATGCTCGCGGTCTTCACGGTCGAAGAGGCGCTGGTCATCCGACGGGCCGGGATCACCGCCCCGGTACTCGTGTTCCTTGGCGCGTCGGACCGCGCGGAGGCCGAGGCGGCGGTCGCAGCGGACTGCGCGCTCGTCGTGTGGGACCTGGAGCGCGCTCGGCTCATCGACGCGGCCGCGACGGGGTCCGGGCGGACCGCGCGCGTGCATTTCAAAGTGGACACCGGGCTCACGCGTCTTGGCGCACCGGTCGCCGAAGCGCCAGCGCGTCTGGCCCAGATCCGCGAGCTCCGTCACCTCGAGGTCGAGGGCCTGTTCACGCACCTCGCGACCGCGGACGAGCCGGATGTCACGAACGACCGGGCGCAGCTGGCGCGTTTCGCCGACGTTCTGCGCGCCATCCCCACGCCCCCGCGGTGGGTCCATGCCGCGGCGAGCGCGGGCGTGGCCGTCTTCGGCGCGATCCCGGGCTGCAACGCGATCCGTCCGGGCGTCTCCCTCTACGGTCTCCACACCGCGCCGCATCTGAGAGGTGCGCTCACGCTGCAACCGGCGCTCGAGTGGCGTTCGCGAGTGGAGCGGGTCGCCGCGGTGCCGAAAGGGACCGGCGTTTCGTACGGTCTGGAGTACCGCCTGCCGCGCGACGGTCGTGTCGCGACGGTGCCGGTCGGCTACGGCGACGGTCTCCCGCGAGCACTCGGACGGCGCGGCCGAGTCCTCGTCGGAGGGCGGCCCCTGCCGTTCGCCGGGCGCGTGGCCATGGACCTCGTCATGCTTGACGTGACTGAACTTCCGGCGGCGCGCGAAGGGGACGAGGTGGTGGTGATCGGGGCTCAGGGCAGCGCGTGGCAGACCGCGGACGACCTCGCGACGGCTGTGGGTACGATCAGCTACGAGATCGTGGTGGGCATCCGTCGCCGCGTGCCGCGGCGTTATCACCGCGGTGGCCGTGTCGTCGCGGTGCGCACGCTCGCCGACGGCTACCGTCGCCTGTGATCGTGCCGCGCCGTCTCGCCATCCTTCTCACGCTCGTCCTCGTCGGCGGTGCGTGCCTGCCGCCGCAGACCGCGACCGACCGTTCACCCTCGCCCAGCGCGAACGCGACCGCCTCGCCGAGCCCGAGCGCCATCGCGAGCGCGACACCGATCGCGTCCGACATGAGCGCCGCCCTGCTTGCGAAGCCGCTTCCCGAGGCGAACATCTTCGACCTCACGCGGCGCATGCGTGGCCGCGATGGACAGCCGGCGGCGCCGTTCCAGCCGGTCCGCGCGACCGCGCTGGTCGAGAACGTCGGCACGCAGGTCCCGTTCTGGACCTACGACTTCGCGGCGAAGAAGCCGACACGGATCACAGCGACGCTGCGCGTCGTCACCGATCACGCGAAGTGGTGGGTGCAGAACGACGTACAGTTCGACCTCGGCCTGCTCGACGCCAGCGCGTCATCGTTCGAGAACAAGGTCTACCCCACCGACCGTCGGCTCTACGGATCGGAGTGGACACCCGGCATCGACTCCGATCCGCACATTAACATCCTGCTCGCGAAGCTCCCGGGTGCCGCCGCGGGCTATTTCAGCTCCTCCGATGAGCTGCCGCTCTGGGTGAACGAGTTCTCCGCGGAGCGCGAGATGGTGTACATCAACTCGCTCGCCGCGCGTCCGGGGTCGAGCTACCTCAGCTCGATCGTCGCGCACGAGTTCTGCCACATGATCCAGTTCGCGAAGCGCAAGCGGTCGGCGGTGTGGTTCAACGAAGGTCAGGCGCAGCTCTGCGAGCAGGCGAACGGGTTCCCGGTCTCGCACGCCCAGACGTTCCTGTCGCTGCCGGACACGCAGCTGAACGACTGGCCCGAGCTCGAGCAGTCGCAGGCGCATTACGGGCTCGCCTACCTGTTCCTCGAGTTCGCGCGCCAGCAGGCGGGCGGCGACGACCTCATCAACGCGTTCATGTCGAAGGGCATCGACACGCCGGCTGATCTCGACGCCGTGCTACGCGCGCGCGGGCAGCGCGGCCTGGAGGAGCTCTTCGCCGACTTCGCGGCGGCCAACGCGTTCATCGGATCGAGCGCCGAAACGCGGTACAGCTATCCGGCCGGAATCGCCAGTCGGACGCCGGCCGGTCCGACGGACCAGGATCGCGTCACGCTGGGCAGCACGCTGACCTCGAGCACACATGAATACGCGGCGCGTTATGTGGAGCTCCCGCGGGCCGCGATGAAGATCCACTTCGACGGCGCGCGTCAGACGAAACTGTTGCCGACCGATCCGCACTCGGGCAGGGCGATGTGGTGGTCCGATCGCGCCGACGGTCTCGACAGCACGCTCACCCGCAGCGTGGATCTGCGCGCGGCGACGCATCCGACGCTGTCGTTCTGGACGTGGTACGAGATCGAGAAGGACTACGACTACGGCTATGTCGCCGTCTCGACCGACGGCGGCGCGCGCTGGACGACGCTCGCCGCGCCGGGAACGACGACGGACGACCCGAACGGCGACAACCTCGGCAACGGCTTCACCGATATCTCGGGCGGCGGCAGGGCGCCGGTCTGGAGTCAGCAGGAGGTGGACCTCTCGCCGTACGCCGGAAAGGAGATCCTGCTGCGCTTCGAGTACGTGACGGACGGCGCGCTCAACCTGCATGGCATGGCGGTGGACGACATCACGATCAGCGGCGGTGTCCTGAACGACGACGCCGAGGGCGACAACGGCTGGCAGGCGAACGGCTTCATTCGCTCGACCAACGCGGTCTCGCAGCGTTTCCTGGTGCAGCTCCTCCGCTTCACATCCAGCGGGACGACGGTGGACCGTCGGAGCGTCGAGGCCGGGACGCTCGACCTGGACGTGGACACGTCGAGCGATCGGCGCGCGCCCCTCCTCGCCGTCACCGGGTTCGCGGTTCGCACCACCGAGGCCGTCCCGTTCAGCGTGTCGGTCGAGCGCCGATGACACGCGACCGCGACGCCTACGCGCCGGCGGTGAAGCCGGTCCGGTACGGCGTTATCCCCGCGGGCGGCCTGGGCACGCGCTTCCTGCCGATCAGCCGCGCCGTGCCGAAGGAGCTCATACCGGTCGTCGATACACCCGTGATCGAGCTCGTGGTCACCGAGATGACGGCCTCCGGCATCGAGCGCGTCGTCCTTGTCGTCGGGCCGGGCAAGGAGTGGATCGAGGCGTATTTCAAGCCGAACCCGCGCATCGAGGCACGCCTCGCGGCCGACATGCGGAGGGAGGACCTCGAGCTCCTGAAGCGCGCCGAACGGCTGGCTCAGGTGAAGTCGGTCCTCCAGGCCGAGCCGAAGGGGAACGGACACGCCGTGCTCCAGGCGCGCCCGCTGATCGGCGACGAGCCATTCGCAATGCTCTGGGGCGACGACATCATGCTTGGCGAGGAGCCCGCGCTGATGCAGCTGATCAAGGCGCGCGAGCGGCTCGGCGGCGGAAGCGTCGTCGGCTGCATCCGAGTGGGAAAGAAGGACATCAGCCGGTACGGCGTCGTCGCCGGCACGGAGGTCGACGAGCGGACTCGACGGGTGATCAGCATCGTGGAGAAACCGGCGCCCGAGGATGCCCCCAGCGATCTCGCGGCGGTCCACGGCTACGTCCTCGAGCCGGAGATCTTCGACGTGCTCGCGAAGCAGCCGCCGGGCCGGGGCGGGGAGGTGTGGCTCACTGACGCGGTCGCGGGGCTTGCCCGCCAGGGCGCCGCGGTCTGGGCCGTCGAGCTCAAGGGTCAGCGCTACGACTGCGGCGACAAGATCGGGTACGTGACCGCCTTCGTGGACGCCGCGCTCGGCCGGAACGACACCGGCCCCGCCATTCGGGCCCATTTGGAGGCGCTTGGCTGGAAAGCACCGCGCGGCCGATAACCGTCCATTTGCTCGCCTAAACAGGCGCCCAGACGCCTAAACGCCACTCCGGGACCCTCTGCTAGCATTTTCCCCGTTCCCCCTTAGTACACCCAGGGCTTTGCCATGTCCGCGTCGTGGGGAGTGGGAGGGTCGAGAAGGTGGATCGGAGACCAGTTGCTGAGCTGCTGCGCGTCGTGTCACTCGTGCTGCTGACGTTCGTCGTGTTCGGCGCCTCGTGGGCGGTCGCGTCCGTGGCGGGCCGCGACGCGACGGTGACCGCGGTCGACGCCGCACGTGTTGCTCCGGTATCACGGTCGCTCTCGCGGGACGTTTTGCCACCGGCTCCGGAGCTGCTGCGCCTCGTTGCCCCGACCTTGCCGATCACGCTCGTTGACGCTGGCGGGGTGACCCTGCTGCGCGCGCCGCGAGCGGTCACCGTCGCGGAAGCGCTCGCCGTGAACGGGATCCAGCTGGGCCCGCAGGACGACCTGTCGATCGCGGCCGACGCGGTCGTGAGCGCTGGCGACGTGATCCACCTCGTCCGAGTGGCCGACTACGACACCGTCGTCCGGGAGCCGGTCGACTTCTCCGTCCAGGTGAGCTACGACGCCGAGCTCGCCGCGGGGCACACCGTTGTGGTGACCGCGGGCGTGCCCGGTCTGGCGGACAACACCTACCGCGTGCACATCGTCGACGGCGCGGAGGCCGGCCGGACGCTGGTGCTCAGCGCCATGGTCGTCACCCCGGTCGCCGAGGTCCGGCGCGTCGGCACCAAGCCGGCGCCCGCGCCCGCCGACATCGAATCGCTCATCCGCTCGGCCGCCGCGGACTGGGGCGCCGATCCGGACCAGCTGCTCCGGGTCGCGTGGTGCGAGAGCCGTTACAACCCGTACGCGGTCAACGCGCGCTCCGGCGCGGCGGGTCTCTTCCAGTTCATGCCCGCGACCTGGGCGGCCAACAGCGTGCGCGCGGGCTACGCCGGCGCGAGCGTGTTCGATGCCGCGGCGAGCTCGAACGTCGCCGCCTACATGTTCCGGAATGGCCAGGCGGCGCAGTGGAGCTGCAAATAGCCGCTTAATCGGGCGATGTGCGCCGCCCTCATCCGCTTGGCGTGTGGCTTCGCCCACGCCGCAGTGATCGGGCGGCCTTCGCCGCCCTCATCTGCTTGGCGTGTGGCTTCGCCCACGCCGCAGTAGTTTCGCGGCGTGGACGTCGCCGACCCGCGCGCCCTCCAGAGCGTGCTGCGCCGGCACGGCGTGCGCGCCGCGACCTCGCTGGGCCAACGCTTCCTCATCGATCGTGGCGTCTTGCGGGCCATCGTCGACGCCGCCGAACTATCGGCCGACGACGACGTCCTCGAGGTCGGCCCCGGGCCCGGGGTACTCACCGCGCAACTCGCGGAACGCGCGCGCTCGGTGACCGCGGTGGAGATCGACGAGCGCATGGTGGCGGTGCTCAGCGAGACGCTCGCCGGGCACCCCAACGTGAAGATCGTCCGGGCCGACGCGCTCGCGGTCGATCTCTTCGCCGTCGGCGCGCGACCCCCCACGCGCATCGTCGCGAACCTCCCGTACCAGATCACGACGCCGCTGCTCGAACGGTTCATCGGTGACGACCGGCGGCCGCCGCTCGTCGTCGTGCTCGTGCAAGAGGAGGTCGCGCGCCGGATCGTCGCGACGGCGTCGGCGGCGAAGGAGCGCGGGTACCTCTCGGTGTTCGTCCAGTCATTCGCCGACGCGAGTATGGTGCGCCGCGTCCCGCCCAGCGCGTTCCGGCCCACGCCCAAGGTGAGCTCCGCGGTCGTCGCGTTGCGTACGCGCGCGCGACCGGCGTTCGCGCCGTTCGAGCGGAACGCGTTCCTGCGCCTGGTGAGCGACGTATTCCGTCATCGCCGAAAGCAGTTACGCGGAGCGCTCGGCCACGAAGCCGGTGTTGGTGCCCAGCGCGCCGAGGCCGCGCTACGCGAAAGCGGTATCGAGCCGCGCCGCCGTGCGGAGGAGCTCACGCTCGAGGAATGGGTCGCGCTCGCCGGCGCGCTCGGCGTGCCCACGGACCGCTCCGCGGCGCGAACGTGACGCGCGCGGTCACCCTGCTCGCGCCCGCGAAGATCAACCTCGCGCTCGCGGTCGCCAGGAAACGAGCCGATGGCTTTCACGAGCTTCGCAGCGTGTTCGCGACGATCGATCTCGCCGATCGGGTGCGCGTCGCGCCGTACCGGCGACTTGAGGTGCGCATGGCTCCGGATGTCGGCGCTCCACCGGGTGACGATCTCGCCAGTCGCGCCGTGCGCGCGATGGCCCGGGCGACCGCTCGGGAGCCCGCGGCCTTTGTGCACATCCGCAAGCGGATCCCGATCGCCGCCGGCCTCGGCGGTGGTTCGAGTGACGCGGGCGCGGTGTTGCGCGCGCTCGCGTCGATCTGGCAACGCCCGGACGTCGATCTCGTCGCGGTCGCGGCCACCGTCGGCTCCGACGTGCCGTTCTTCGTCAGTGGCGCGCGCGTCGCGTTCGTGAGTGGACGCGGCGAGCACGTCGATCCGCTCCCCGGTCCATCGCAGACCCACCTCGTTATCGTGAGACTCGCCGCGCGTCTTGCGACGCAGGACGTGTTCGCCACGCTCGAGAGCGAGGATCGGCGTGCTGCGGGCGCGGTCGATGCACTTCGTGATGCCTTCGCGCGCGGCACCGTCACGTCGCAACTCCTGCGCGACAACGCGCGGAACGATCTGCTCGGCCCCGCGGAGCGTCTCTGCCCCGCCGTCGCGGATGCGCGCACGCGCGCGGCGGAATGTGGCATCAATCTTTCACTCAGCGGGAGCGGACCGACGCTCTTCGCGATCGCGGACGACCGGCGCGACGCGCTGCGGATCGTGCGCAGGCTGCGCCGGATCGGCCTGGCGGCACGCGCACACACGATGGGTGGCTAAGGGTCGCCAGACCGGGCGAGCGAGGGCTATCCCCTTAACGTGAAGGGTATGGACGACAAACGCGGAGACATGACCGTCCGCCAGGCCGGCCAAAAGGGCGGGACCTCGACGGCCGGAAAGCACGGGGCTTCCTTCTACCGGGAGATTGGCAAGCGCGGTGGCCAGGCCCGGAAAGGCCAGCTCGGCACCGAGGGCTACGCGAAGCTCGGGCGCAAGGGCGGCGAGGCGCGTAAGACGCAGCTCGGCTCGAAGGGCTACGCGGACCTCGGACGCAAGGGCGGGGAGGCGCGCAAGACCCAGCTTGGAAGCGAGGGTTACGCGCAGCTCGGGCGCAAGGGTGGCCGCCGCGTCGCGGAGCTCATCCGGCGCGGCAAACAGCCGCCAAACGGTGAGAAGACCGGCGACCGCCGCTAGTCACCCTATCCTTTGGCCGTGTCCGATGGGGCGTGGCCAAGTGGTAAGGCAGGGGACTTTGAATCCCCGATCCCAGGTTCGATCCCTGGCGCCCCAACCCGCCGCGCACCCGCGCGCCTAAGCCGTCACGCACGATGACTGCGAGGCCGCCGGGCATCGTGCTCGCGGCGGGTCTCGGCACGCGGATGCGGTCGCAGACCCCAAAGGTCCTGCATCTCGTGGCTGGAAGGCCGCTTCTTGCGCACGTCCTCGACACCGTTCGCGCCGCAGGCGCGCGGCCGGTGGTCGTGCTGTCGAAGGAGAGCGAGCCCGCGCGCGCGATCGTCGGCGACGACGCCGTCGTCGCGATGCAGGACCCGCCGCGCGGAACCGGCGACGCGGTCCGCGTCGCGCTCGAAGCGATCCCGGACAAGAGCGGGGAGGTCTTCATCGTGTACGGCGACACTCCGCTGGTCCGTCCGGAAACGCTCGCCGCGTTGTCGAAAGCGCGAAAGCACCGAAACGGAGTCATCGCCGTGCTCACCGGTAGCGTCGGCTTCAACAACGCGTATGGACGGGTCGTGACCGACGAGTCCGGCAATGTCGTGCGCATCGTCGAAGCGCGACTCGCGACCGACGATGAGCGCCGCCTGCCCGAGTCCCTGTTCGGTGCCTACGCGGTGGATATCGAGTGGCTTCGCAAGGCTGTTTTGCGACTCCAGCCCAACTCGACTGGCGAGATCTTCTTGACCGACATCGTCGAGCTAGCGGTGACCGAGCGCGCCGGCGTCGGGCGCCACTGGACCGAAGATCCCGACGACGGCATGGGCGTGAACACACGCGTCGAGCTTGCGGCAGCGGAGGACGTCGTGCGCCGGCGGATCCGCGAACGCCACATGCTCGCCGGCGTCACGTTCCACGATCCCGCCTCGTCGCTCGTCGACGCCGACGTGGAGATCGCGCCGGACGTCGTGATCGAGCGCGGCTGCGTCCTCGAGGGGCGCACGCGCCTTGGAACGGGGACGCGCATCGGCCCGTACGCGATCGTGCGCGACACACAGGTCGGGGAGCGTTGCCGCGTCGAGGCCTCGGTGCTCGAGGGCGCGACGCTCGAGGATGATGTGACCATCGGTCCGTACTCGCACCTCCGACCCGGCGCGCATCTCGAGAAGGGCGTCCAGCTCGGTAACTTCGGCGAGGTGAAGAACGCGCGTCTCGGCAAGGGCACGAAGATGCACCACTTCTCGTACGTCGGCGACGCGCAGGTCGGGCAGCGCGTGAACATCAGCGCCGGCGTCATCACCCTGAACTACGACGGCGTGCGCAAGCACCGGACCGAGATCGGGGACGACGCCTTCATCGGCTCCGACACGCTGCTCCGCGCGCCGATGACGGTCGGCGCTCGGGCCGTGACGGGCGCGGGCTCGGTGGTGACGAAGAACGTGCCCGACGACATGCTCGCCGTCGGCGTTCCGGCGCGCATCCGGAAGAAGACGGAACGGAAAGACAAGGCGCCCTGATGGACGCCAGCGCCTGGCAGCTGCTCCTGCTGGAGCTCGCCCTGGTGGTCGGCCTGGCCGTGCTCTCCGCGGGTGAGGCCGCCATCAATATCGCCCGGCGGCCCGGGGTCATCGACGAGCTTGCCGTGCGCGGGCGCCGCGGGCAGCGCGCGAGCGCGATCGGCCGTCGCGCCGGCTACTACCTCGCGGCGATCCAGGTCGCGGAGTTCCTCATCGTGTTCACCTACGCCGGCATCGCCGCGGCGTTCATCGCGCCGCGTCTGTCGTCGCTGCTCGCGTTCTTCCTGCGGATCGACACGACCGCGGTCCTCACCGACGTGAGCGCCGTCGCGGTGACGGTGGCGGTGCTGTCGCTCATCGCCGTGCTCCTCGGCCTCTTCGTTCCGCGCGCGATCGCCGCGCGCCACGCGCAGGGCACGTTGCTGCTGCTCGCGTTCCCGCTCGAGCTCATCACCTGGCTCACGCGTCCCGTCGTCACCGTGCTGTTCCGCGTGACGCAGGTCATCGTCCGCCCCTTCGGTGGGACGGCACCGCAGCCGGGCGTCGTGACCGAGGACCAGATCCGCGCGCTCATCGAGACCGGTCAGGCGCAGGGCGTTCTCGAGCGCAAAGAGCAGGAGATGATCAGCTCGATCTTCGAGCTGGGCGAGAAGACCGTCGCCGAGGTCATGGTGCCGCGCACGGACATCGTCGGTCTCGATGTCGAGACGACGGCGCAGGAGCTGCTCGATCGCATCACGACGGTCGGCCACTCGCGTATTCCCGTCTACGAGGGATCGGCCGACAACATCATCGGGATCCTCTACGTGAAGGACGTGTTCCGGCGCATCGCGCGCGGCGACCGTCAACTCGAGCTGCGGCAGTTCCTGCGGCCCGCCGTCTTCGTCCCGGAGACGAAAAAGGTCGACGCTCTGCTGCGCGAGATGCAGAAGGACAAGGTCCACATCGCGATCGTCGTGGACGAGTACGGCGGCACCGCCGGACTCGTCACCATCGAGGACGCAGTCGAGGAGATCGTCGGCGAGATCCGCGACGAGTACGACGTCGAGCACGAGCTCGTTCTCCCGGTCTCCGAGCACGAGGCCCTCATGGACGCGCGCATCCCGTTCGAGGACGTGCGCGAGACATTCGCGCTCGAGGTGGAGCCCACCGAGGCGTACGACACGCTCGGCGGCTTCGTCACGGCGCAGCTCGGACGTTTCCCGCGCCAGGGCGAATCGTTCGAGGCCGCGGGCGCGCGCTTCGTCGTCGAGACGATCGAGGGCAAGCGCATCCGCCGCGTCCGCGTCACGCGCCTGCAACCGAGTCCGGAGCCGGCTTGAGCGAGGTCGGTCCTGGCGACGAGGAGCTGATCCGCGTCGCTGCCCTGGCGCGGCAGCGCGCGTACGCGCCGTACTCGAAGTACAAGGTCGGCGCGGCGATCCGGACCAAGCGCAACAAGGTGCACAGCGGCGCGAACGTCGAGAACGCGTCGTATGGGATGACCGTCTGCGCCGAGCGCACCGCGGCGTTCGCCGCGGTCAACGCCGGTGACACCGCGTTCGACGCGATCGCGATCGTCATCGACGACGAGCGGCTCCCGACGCCGTGCGGCGCGTGCCGCCAAGTGCTGGCGGAGTTCTCGCCGGACATGCGCGTGATCCTCGCGACGACAGGCGGGAAGCGGAAGGTCACGACGCTCAGCGAGCTGTTGCCCGACCCGTTCTTGCCGGAGAATCTGCGCTAGACAACCGATGAGACCGGCTCTTCCTTCATTACCAGCATCCGCTAAGAAGCGGGGTCGAAAGCGAAGACACGCAGCTCCTGATCGCAGCGGCAGGCCTTCGCGATGCGTGCGGCCCACGCGACGGCCTCCTCGCGCGAGGGCAGTTCGAGAACGGTGAAGCCACCGTTGAGTGGCGGCGCCCAAGGGTAGCCGCCTTCGGCGACCGCGCCATCGGCCGAGACGAGTTCGGGCGGCACGGCTTCATCGATTCCGCCGCCGAAGACATAAACGCCGGCGGCTTTCGCCTCATCGATCACCGCGTGAGCGTCGCGGCCTACCGCCTCCCACTCGCCTTCGGGCACGACCATCGCCGCGCTGGGAAAGGAAATTAGATACTTGGCCATGGGACTCTTTCTTTGGGAGTTGGGTCAGTCGCCCGCGAAGTGTTCTGCCGAACAGTGTTATTCAGCCTCAGCGTAAAACCAAGTTGCACTTGGTCCATGCCCTGTTGTGGCCCACAGAGGAAACGTATGGCGGGTGGGCGGCGCGATTCGCCCGCGTAGACGAACGTCCCGCGTCGCGCAATAACTAAGCGCGTCGATTTGCCGGAGAATCTGCTCATGAGCGGCAGGCCGTTCCTCCAGATCCCCGGCCCGACCAACGTGCCCGACCGCGTGCTGCGCGCGATGGACCGCGCGGTCATCGATCACCGCGGCCCGGCGTTCGCCGCGCTCGTGCGTGGCCTCTTGCCCGACCTCGCGCGCGTTTTCAAGACGGAGCGCGGCCGCGTGATCGTGTACCCATCGTCCGGGACCGGCGCATGGGAGGCGTCGCTCGTCAATGTGCTCGCGCCGGGCGACCGCGTCCTCGCGTTCGACTACGGCCACTTCAGCGCGGGCTTCGCCGCCGCTGCCCGCAACCTAGGCTACGCCGTCGACCTCCTGCCGCTCCGCTGGGGCAGGAGCGTGCCCGCCTCGGCGGTCGCGGAGCATCTGAGGCCGGAGCACCGCGCCGTCCTCATCGTGCACAACGAGACGTCGACCGGCGTTCGCAGCGACGTGAGCGCGGTGCGCGAGGCGATCGACGCGAAGCGCAGCGATGCCCTGCTCATCGTCGACACGGTGAGCTCGCTCGGCAGCATGGACTTCCGCTTCGACGAATGGCGCGTCGACGTAGCGCTGACCGGCAGCCAGAAGGGCCTCATGCTCCCGCCGGGACTGGGACTGGTGTGCGCGTCGCCGCGGGCGATCGAGGTCGCGGCGAGGGGCGGCAGCCCACGGAACTTCTTCGACTGGCGCCCGATCCTCGGGGACAACGCCGCGGGCTTCTTCCCGTATACGCCCGCGACGCTCGTGCTGTTCGGACTGCGCGAGGCGCTCGACATGCTCCTCGCCGAGGGCCTCGATCAGGTCTTCGCACGGCACCATCGGCTCGCCGAGGGCGTCCGCGCTGCGGCACGTGCGTGGGGACTCGGCATCCTGTGCGAGGAGCCCGACGCGTACTCCGACAGTCTCACCGCGGTCGTCATGCCCGAGGGCCTCGACTCGAACGTCGTGATCGGCCGCGCGCGCGATCGTTTCGACCTCGCACTCGGGGTGGGGCTGAGCAAGCTGCGCGGACGCGTGTTTCGCATCGGCCACCTCGGCGCGCTCGGTGAGCTCGAGGTCCTCGCCACGCTCGGCGGCGTCGAGATGGCGCTGCGCGAATGCGGCCACGCCGTCACCGCCGGCGCCGGCGTCGCCGCGGCGGAAGAGCGCTTCCTGGTGCTCGCGAAGGCGGGCGAGAAAGCCGCGGTCCGCGCCTAAAGGCTAGCCGGCGAAACGCAGCCGCGCGACCTCTCGCCATTCCCCTTCGATCAGGTCGTGCACGACGATCTCATCGACGATGAAGTCCTGATCGAGATCACGATCGCCGAGCGACGCCCACGCTTCGTCGACCTGCTCCGGGCTGCTGATGCTGTCCCGATGAAGAAGCGTGACGTGCGCGCGGTAGGTGGCGCGCTCGGGGCCGAGCACGGCCTCGCGGAACCGCCTGAGATCGCTGTGCGGATCGTCGACGACGAGGAACAGACCCGGGTCCGGCGCGATCCAGCGCGCCGATCGCGAGACGCGCAGCCGCAGCGGCGGCATCGATCCGGTCACCGCGGAGAGGCGCTCGAGATCGGCCGGCTCGTCGATGATGGTCACGTGTGACTCGACCGTCGCGGCCTGCCGCGGATCCCACCGGCGGCGTATCTCGTCGACCCGGGCGCCGAGCGACCCCTTGAGCTCGGAGATCGCGATGCGGCGCGTAGGCTGATTGATCAGCCCGGCGTCTGCGCGTCGGTGAGCGCGCGGTAGAACGCAGTCGCGTTCGTCATATCGAGCTCGCGCAACCCGCCGCTGATCCGCTCCTCGGCATGCTCGCCCGCTGACTCGAGGTGCAGCACGCCAAAGCCGCGGATCATCCGCAGCGGGAACGGACGGGTGAGGCTCGCGTCCTGGATGCGCTCCAGCAGCAGCGCCGCCTGGTTACGGTTCAGCACCCCCCAGCTCACGATGACCCGTCGGTCGGTGAGCACGAACCACCGTCGGCTCCAGGGGATCCAGCGCACGACGATCCACAGGAACAGGATCAGCGCCGCGATGAGCAACGTTCCCGCGAGCACGTCATTCGCCTGACCGGCCGCGTAGAGGGCACCGATCACGAGCAGGACGAGGATGATCACGAGCGGTTCCCAGAGGAACAGCGGACGTGTGGCGACGAGAACGCGCTCGTTCGGCTCGAGGATGAGATCGCCGGGCGCAGCGCCCCGTCGCTCGCGGTCCGACATCGCGGGAATGTTAGGCCGAGAGCGTCCCCGCCGCCGCGGGCTCGTCGGCCGCGCCGGTCGCGCTCGCGACGAGGTATTCGAGCAGTCGCAGCGGCTCTTGGCCGGCGGCGACGCCGTGAAGCAGATGCAACGCACGGCCGCGATGCGCTTCGATCTCGCGGTCGAGCATCGGTCGCACCCCAAGGTCGTCGAGGATCGCGCGGATCCGGTCGACGTTCTCCGCCGGCAGCGGCGCCTGCGGCGCGAAGAGCTCGTCGAGCTGCGCGCGCACGCGCGGCGACGCACGCTCGAACGCGAGCACGACCGGTAACGTCTTCTTGCGCTTCACGAGGTCGTTCATCTCGATCTTCCCCGTCCGCTCCGTCGAGGCCCAGATGCCTAGCAGGTCGTCGTGCGCCTGGAACGCCTGCCCGAACTCCTCGCCGAAGCGTGCGAGCTGGTCGCGCACCGACGGGTCGTCGCTCGCGAGCATCGCGGCGCTGTGCGCGGACGCGGCGAACAGCGCGCCGGTCTTGCGGGCGGCCATGACGCGGTAGCGGTCCGCGGTGACGTCGGTGCGGGACTCGAAGCTGATATCCAGGAACTGACCCTCGCAGACGCGGACGCAGGTCTGGTCCATGAGGCTCGCAAAATCGAGGATCCGCTCCGCCGGGAACCCGAGCTTGCGCAGGCGCTGGACGGCCAGACGCGAGACCGCGTACATGCCGTCTCCGGCGTTGATCGCCTGCGGCACACCCCAGACCGACCACACCGTGGGCCGGTGGTGACGGGCCGGATCCTGGTCTTCGATGTCGTCGTGGATCAGCGTGAAGTTGTGCAGCAGCTCGATCGCCGCGGCCGCGGGGAGGACGCGCTCCGGTGCGCCGGCGAGGGCCTCGAACACGAGCATGCAGAGCAGAGGACGAAGGCGTTTGCCGCCGCGCGGCCGGCCCGAGTCGAGGCCGAGGTGGTACAGCATCATCCCGTAGAACGGTTGCAGGGCCGGCTCGGGCTGCGTCAGCAGCGAGCGGATCTCTTCGTCGATCGAGGCGACGCGTGCCTCGAGACGCGCCTGCGAAACCTGCGTGCCCACCGTGTTCGATGATACGTGGGAAAGACGTTCACGCAGCGGCACGAGCGATTAGCATGCGTTCTTGATGGCGTCGCGCACGTACCGCGCCGAGGCGATCGTCCTTCGGACGGTCGACTTCGGAGAGGCCGATCGCATCCTCGTGCTCTTCAGCCGCCACTTCGGGAAGCTCCACGTCGTTGCCAAGGGCATCAGGCGTGCGACGAGCCGCATGGCGGGGCACGCGGAGCCGCTGACGCATGCCACCTACCAGCTCGCGCGGGGTCGCGAGCTCGACGTGCTCACCGGCGCCGAGACCCGCGCGGTCTATCCGAGCATCCGCGACGACCTGTTGCGCATCGCCGCGGGCTGGTACGTGGCCGAGCTCACCGACCGCTTCACGCTCGAGCACGAGCCATCGGCGCCGCTCTTCGATCTGCTCGAGACGGCCCTGCGGCATCTCGACGCCGGCCACGCGCCGGGTCTGGTGTGCCGCTGGTTCGACCTCCATCTGCTCGATCGCGCCGGCTTCCGCCCCGAGCTGTACGAGTGCGTCTCCTGCCGCGAAACGCTGCAGGAGCGGCAGAACGCCTGGAGCGCGGCCGCCGGCGGCGCGCTCTGCGCGACGTGCGCCGCGAAGCTGAGCAGCGGCCTCGGCCTAACGGTGCGCGCTCTGAAGTCACTGCGCTATCTGCTCGTGAGCGACTTCGCGGGCGCCGCCCAGCTGCGTGTCGACGGATCGCTCGCGAGCGAGCTCGAGCACCACATGCGCTTCTTCGTGCAACACGTCATCGACCGCGAGATCACGGCCGCGCGCCTCCTCGACGAGATCCGCGCGCTGCCTCCGCTCCCGAGCGCCGCGGTCTCGTGACCGCGCCGGATGTAGCGGAGAAGCTCACATCCCTCGCGAAACGGCGGGGGTTCGTGTTCCCGTCGAGCGAGATCTACGGCGGCGCCGGCGCGACGTGGGACTACGGGCCGCTCGGCGTCGAGCTCAAGAACAACGTGAAGCGCGCATGGTGGCGCGCGATGGTGCAGCTGCGCGAGGACATCGTCGGTCTCGACGGGGCGATCCTCATGCACCCGCGTGTGTGGGAAGCATCGGGCCACGTCGAGAACTTCACCGACCCGCTGGTCGAGTGCGGGAACTGTCGCAAGCGGTACCGCCTCGACGAGCTCCCCGACGGCGATCGCCTGACGGAGGCCTGGCGCGCGAACAGGCTCGACCTCTCGAGCACCGGCTGCCCGAACTGCGGCCAGAAGAAGCTCTCCGATCCGAGGCGCTTCAACCTGATGTTCAAGACGTTCGTCGGTCCGGTCGAAGACACGGCCTCGGTCGCGTGGCTGCGGCCGGAGACGGCGCAGAGCATCTTCGTCGATTTCGAGAACGTGCAGCAAGCGTCGCGCAGGCGGATCCCGTTCGGCATCGCGCAGATCGGAAAAGCGTTCCGGAACGAGATCACGCCCGGCAACTTCATCTTCCGCTCGCGGGAGTTCGAGCAGATGGAGCTGCAGTACTTCACGCGACCGGAGGACGCGCCGCGCTTCTTCGAGGAATGGAAGATCCGCCGCCGCGAATGGCACGAGAGCCTCGGCATCCCGGCCGCGCGACTTCGTTTCCGCGACCACTCCGCCGACGAACGCGCGCACTACGCGGCCGCGGCGACGGACATCCAGTTCGAGTTCCCCTTCGGCTGGCAGGAGATGGAGGGCATCCACAACCGGACCGATTACGACCTCCGCCGCCACTCCGAGTTCTCAGGCAAGGACCTGAGTTACCGCGATGACGTGACGAACGAGAAGTTCCTGCCATACGTCGTGGAGACATCGGTCGGCGCGGACCGCGCCACGTACGCGTTCCTCTGCGCCGCGTACGACGAGGAGCCCGACAAAGAGGGCGTGCGCGTCGTGCTGCGCCTGCATCGCGCGCTCGCGCCGTACAAGGTCGCGGTGCTGCCGCTCTCCAAGAACGAGAAGCTCACGCCGCTCGCGCGTGAGGTGTGGGCAGCGGTCAGGCCGCATGCGATGAGCACATACGACGAGACGCAGGCCATCGGTCGCCGCTATCGCCGGCAAGACGAGATCGGGACGCCACTGTGCGTGACAGTCGATTTCGATTCACTGGAAGATCGCGCCGTCACGATCCGCGACCGCGACAGCATGGCGCAGGTGCGTGTGCCGATCGCCGAGCTCGTGCCGGCGCTGCAGGAGCGGCTCGGCGCCTAGCGCCGCCGCGGTCGCCGCGCTCCTCTATCTCGCCGCGCACGGCGCGCGCACGCCGTTCCTCGCGCTGCTCGGACTCAAGCGGCTCCGGAACGTCGTGCTCGTCGTCGCGCCATATGCGGTGAGCGTGCCCCTCGCGTTCGCCGTCGCCCCGGGGCTCGACGCGGCGACCGGCGCGGGGCTCGTCGCGCTCGCCCTCGCGCCCGGCGCGCTCCTCGCGTCCGCTGTGGTAGGGGCGGCCGGCGGGCGGCGCGCGGACATGGCCGGCGCGTTACTCCTCGGCACCGTGGTCGTCTCATTCGTGCTCGTCGTCACGCGCCCGGAAGCGAGCCCGCTCGCCCTCACGGCCGCGCAGGCCTTCGCCGTTGCGTCGCTCCTCGCCGGCGCGTTGCCGACGGTCCGCGACCGACTGCTGGCGCCTCTTCGGTGGGCCGGCTATCTCGGCGGTGCCGGCGTGATCCGCCTCGTGATCGCGAGCGCTCCGAGGATCCACGGCGGCACGATCGTCGTCGCGTTGGCGGCCGTGGTGCTCACGCTCGGCGTCGCCGGCGCGGTCGCTCTGATGCTGCGACGCGACCTGTCGTCCGCGCTCGCCGCGGTCGGCACGCGCGATCCGATCGTCGCGGTGGCGCTCGCGTGGTCGACCGCGGGATCGGATGCGGCGGCGGTGCCGATCGTAAGTGCCGCAATCCTGGGTATCGTCTCAGGGGCGCTCATCATCCGCCGGCGCTAGTCTCGGCGTCGTGCTTCCACTCGTCACCGCAGTCGTGTCCGGCGCGTTCGCGGTCGCGGTGGCGCTGCAGTACCTGCGCAAGCGACGCCCGCCGCAGCTCGCGTGGGCGATCGGTCTGCTGCTCTTCACGGTCGCCGCGTTCATGGGCTTCCTCGCGCGTAGCGGTGGCGCGACGGATGTCGAGTACCGGCTCTTCTATCTCTTCGGCGCGATCACGAACGTCGCCTGGCTCGCGCTCGGCACGGTGTACATCGTCGCGCCGCGATTCGGCCGTGCGGCACTCGCCGTCGTCCTTGCGCTTTCCGCGGTCGCCGTGTACGCGGTGTTCGCAGCCCCGGTCGACATCGCCGTGGCCGTCGATACCGGCAAGGGCTATCCCGACGGCTCGCTGCCCCGCATCCTCGCGGCGATCGGCAGCGGCGTGGGAAGCCTCGTCCTCATCGGCGGTGCGCTCTGGTCCGCGTGGGTGTTCTTCCGCCGGAGGAACCAGGGACGCCGCGCGCTCGCGAACGCGATCATCGCGGTCGGCGTGTTCATCGTCGCGGCCGGCGGCACCGTCGCGTTCACCGGCGCCTCCGGGATCCTCGAGGTGACGAACCTCATCGGCGTCAGCGTGATGTTCGTCGGATTCCTGCTGATCTGACGCGTTTCCTGCGACGTCGCGGCGCCCAGGTGTCTAGACTCCAGCCGATCTCACTGGGGGAGAAAGCCATGAGAAAGCTTGTCATCCTGTTTGCGTGCCTCTCGCTGCTGCTCGCCCAGCCCGCGGCGGCTGCATCACCGATCGGGCAGGTCCAGAACTTCGGACCCGATCTCAAGTCGAAGTGCGCGTTCCCGGAGGGAATCGCGGTCGATCCGCAGGGACGGATCTACGCCTCATCGGCGAACCTTGCCGCGTCGAGCGGGCCCGCGAACATTTGTGTGCTCGACCGCGCCGGGAACCTCGTCGACCTGATCTCGGTCGCCGCCGGCCCGGCCGGTGTCGCGAACTTGCTCGGGATGCTGTTCGTGCCGGGCGAAGGCTTGTTCGTCGCGGATTTCGCCGGTGGCGGTGGTGGCGGCCGCGTGGTGCGGGTGAATGTCACAACGCACGCCGTGGCGCTCGTCGCGAGCGGATTCAAGGCGCCTAACGCACTGGCCAAGGATGAGGATGGGAACCTCTGGGTGTCGGACTCGTTCACCGGTGCGATCACCAAGGTCGCGCCGAGCGGCGCAACCACGACCTTCGCGTATCCCGCGGAGCTGAAGCCGTCGGCCGGCGAGTTCCCACCGTTCGGGGCGAACGGCATCGCCTTCGACCGCGATGAAAAGTTCCTCTACGTCGCGATGACCTCGCGCGACCAGATCCTGCGCATCCGGCACGAGGATGGCTCACTCGGCGCGATCGAGGTCTTCGCGACCGGCACGCCGCACGGTGCGCTCGACGGCGCCGACGGCATCGCGTTCGACGTAAAAGGCAACCTCTACGTGTGTTCGAACCAGTCCAACGAAGTGGCCGTGCTGTCGCCGCGCGGGAACGTCATCGCCGAGTACCGCGGGACCGGCGACAACAGATTCAGCAACCCGGCGAGCCCGGTCTTCAACGGACGTGAGGTCTTCGTCGCGAACCTCGCGCTGTTCGAGGGCGCCGCCGGTCTGCACAAGGTCAGCGTGTTCACCGCGCCTCACCCGGGCGCTCCGCTGGTCCCGGGCGATGAGGGCGGGGAGGACTAGGCGTCCTTCGGGAGCTCCTCGTCGCCGACAAGCCGTGAGGCGAACCGGCGCCCAACAAGGGTCAGCGCCGCGGTCAACGCGGCGCTGACCGAAGCCCAGAGCGCCTGCCGAGCGCGCGGTCCCTGCTCGATCTCGCCGATCTCCTTGCGCAGCGTCTCTCGCAGCCGCTTGCGCGCACGGCCTTTCAGCTTGTCAACGCGTCCGCCGAGCCGAGCGATGACCGCGTCGAGCTCGTTGTCCGTGCGACGCAGGCGGCGCTCGCGCATGCCGCGCGCCACGGCCACGATGCCGAGCGCGACCATCGATCCGAGCGTCCCGAGGACCGCGACGGGCTGACGCCGCGCGAGCCGGCGCGGATCGACGTCCTCGCGGAGTCGCGTCCGCAGCTCCTGCAGGTCGACGTCGAGGCTCGCGCGCAGGTCGGCTAGCTCGCGCTCCGTCCGAGCAGACGGCTTTTCGCCCAACGCATCGTCTCCTTCAGGGAATTGATGGTCCGCGTGGGACCGCGAAGCTCCAGCTTCTTGTATCCGATGTACCCGGTCAGAGCGGCCAGCGCCACGAACACCAGCAGCACGACGAGCGCAGCGGCCCAGAGGGGCAGCACGAGCGCGACGAGCGCGATGACGAACACGGTCAGCGCGATGAGCGTGCCGAGCACGAACGCGAATGCGACGCCGAACCACATCGCCGCCCGGAGGTTCGCTTGCACGATCTCGGCGATCTCCTGCCGGGGCAGCTCGAGCTGCTTGCGGATATAGGTGCGCACGTTCTCGCGGATGCGGCCGAGGAGCGTGCGATAACCGGGTCGTTCGTACAAGGAGGGCGACTGTACCGCAGGGCCGCGCACCGCGGGGTTCGGGCGAGCACGAAGTCTGCCAGCGCGGGTCGGCTAGTGGCGGACGCCCAGCACGATTCCGGTCGTCACCCCGTCCACGACGAGGCTCCAGCAGCTGTCCGAGAACGAGATCGGCTTCCAGCCGACACTGAAGGCAGCATCGCCCCACGGCGTCTTTCGCGACGACGCGGTGACGCCGTAGTGGACCGACGTCGCGGGTGCGGTGGAACCGATCTGCTCGAAGTCGAGCGCGATGCGGTCGCCGACGACCGCTCCGCTTCGGACCAGCCAGAACCCGCCGTCCATATCGCCGCCGAAGGTCGACGTGTCGCCCACGATGCCGAGTCGGCCGTCGAGCGTGATGACGCCAGCCGCGTCGTGGCTCCGGGTCGGCTCGCACGACGCGGCCGGAGCTCGCGTCGGCGCCCGAGTCGGCGCCGGCGTCGCAGGCAAGGCCGCCGTTGGACCGACGCACGCGACGAGGAGCGCCGTGAGCAGTGTCAGTGGCCGCACGCCACTTCTACAACTCCGCGCGAGGAGGGGTTCCGCCTTTCTGCGAGAATCGGCACATCCGCCGGGGAGGTACGTGATGTCCGCACGCCGCAGCGCGACGAGAAAGAAGACGACCGCGAAGGCGAAGAAGTGGGTCTACCTCTTCGTCGACAGCAAAGCCGAGGGCAGTGCCAAGATGCGCGCGCTCCTCGGCGGCAAAGGCGCAGGCATCGCCGAAATGACGAACGCGGGGCTCCCGGTCCCACCGGGCTTCACGATCACGACCGAGGCCTGCAACGCGTACTTCGCGTCCGGCAAGAAGTTCCCGCCACGCCTGTGGGACCAGGTGGAGCAATCGCTCGCGCGCGTCGAGAAGTCCACCGGCAAGAAGCTCGGCGATATGAAGAACCCGCTCCTCGTGTCGGTCCGCTCCGGCGCGGCCATGTCGATGCCCGGAATGATGGACACCGTCCTCAACCTCGGCCTCAACGACGAGAGCCGCGCGGCGCTCGAAAAGCTGACGAAGAACCCGCGCTTCGCGTGGGACGCCTACCGGCGCTTCATCTCGATGTTCGGCCGGATCGTGCAGGACATCCCGGCTAACAAGTTCGACCGCGCGCTCGAGGCGAAGAAGAAGGCCACCGGCGCGAAGAGCGACACGGACCTCACGCCGAAGGCGCTCCAGGAGCTCGTGACCGAGTTCAAGGAGATCGTCCGTCGCGAAACGAAGAAGCCGTTCCCAACGGAGCCGCTCGATCAGCTGCGCCTTGCGATCGTGGCGGTCTTCGGTTCGTGGTTCGGCCGGCGCGCGGTCGACTACCGCAACGCGTTCAAGATCCCGCATGACCTCGGCACCGCCGTGAACGTCCAGTCGATGGTCTTCGGCAACATGGGCGACGACTCCGGCACCGGCGTCGCGTTCACGCGTAATCCGAACACCGGCGCCAAGGAGCTGTACGGCGAGTACCTCGTCAATGCGCAGGGCGAGGATGTCGTCGCCGGCATCCGCACACCGTCGAAGATCGCCCAGATGAAAGACGAGCTGCCGAGGGTCTACGCGCAGTTCGAGAAGATCGCGCAGAAGCTCGAGAGGCACTACCGCGACGTGCAGGACCTCGAGTTCACGATCGAACGCGCGAAGCTCTACATGCTCCAGACGCGGAGCGCGAAGCGCACCGCGCGCGCCGCGGTGAAGATCGCGACCGACATGGTGCGCGAGAAGCTGATCAACAAGGACGAGGCGCTCCAGCGTGTCGACCCGCTGCATGTCGAGCAGCTGCTCCTCCCGCGCTTCGACGAGGCCGAGGTCGAGAAGGCGCGTAAAGCCGGTCGCTTCCTCGCGAAGGGTCTGAACGCCTCGCCCGGCGCCGCGACCGGGCGCGCCGTGTTCGACGCGGACCGCGCCGTGGAATTGAAGGGCTCGAAGCAGCTCGTCGTGCTGGTGCGCCCCGAGACGAGCCCCGACGACTTCCACGGGATGATCGCGGCGACCGGCATCCTGACCGCCCGCGGCGGGTCGACCAGTCACGCCGCGGTCGTCGCGCGCGGCCTGGGTCTGCCGTGCGTGGCCGGCGTCGCGGCGCTCGACATCGATCTCGCGAAGCGGCAGATGCGCGTCGGCGACAAGATCGTGCGCGAGGGCGACGCGATCTCGATCGACGGAACGACCGGCGAGGTCTTCCTCGGCGAGCTTCCCACGATCCAGCCCAACTTCCGCGAGGAGAAGGAGCTCATCGAGGTGCTCGCGTGGGCCGACCAGCGCCGCACGCTCGGCGTGTGGGTCAACGCGGACACGCCGGAGGAATGCCGTCTCGCGCGCGAGCTCGGCGCTGAGGGCGTCGGCCTCGCGCGCACGGAACATATGTTCCGGCAGGCCGAGCGCCTGCCGATCGTGCAGGACATGATCATGGCCGACGAGGTCGAGGGACGGAAGAGCGCCCTCGCGAAGCTGCTCCCGTTCCAGCAGGGCGACTTCCTCCAGATGTACGAGGCGATGGACGGCCTGTCCGTCGTCATCCGGCTCATCGACCCGCCGCTGCACGAGTTCCTCCGCGAGTACGCCGATGTCGACGTGGACATCGCGGTGATGCGCGCGACCGGCAGGGACGGCGCGGAGCTCGACCGGAAAGAAAGGATCGAGCGACGACTCCGGCAGCTGCATGAGGACAACCCGATGCTCGGCCTGCGCGGCTGCCGTCTCCTGCTCGTCTACCCGGAGATACTCGAGATGCAGATCCGCGCGATCCTCGGCGCCGCCATCGACGCGTCCGAGAAGGGGATCAAGGCGAAGCCCGAGATCATGATGCCGCTCGTCGGCGTCATGGGGGAGCTCGACCGGCTACAGGAGCAGGTCGTCGCGGTCGCCGAGGCGATCTTCAAGGAGCGCGGTAAGAAGGTGCCCTACAAGTTCGGGACGATGATCGAGATCCCGCGCGCGTGTCTCATCGCCGACGAGATCGCGACGAAGGCGGAGTTCTTCTCGTTCGGGACGAACGACCTCACGCAGACGATCCTCGGCATCTCGCGCGACGACGCGCAGAAGAGCTTCCTCACGAAGTATGTCGAGCAGAAGATCATCCCCGCGGATCCGTTCCAGGTGCTCGACCGCGACGGCGTCGGCGCGATGATGCGCATCGCTATCGAGCGCGGGCGCAAAACGCGGCCCGGCCTCAAGATCGGCATCTGCGGCGAGCACGGCGGCGACCCGTCGTCGATCGCTTTCTGCCACGAGGTCGGCCTCACGTACGTCTCGCCATCGACGTACCGCGTGCCGGTGGCGCGTCTCGCGGCGGCGCAGGCGGCGATCGCCGGGGCAGGGGACAAGGACCGCTAGAACGGTGGCCCGGCCGAAATGAGTCAGCTGACGCGTGTCGACGGACGCCGTACGGAAGAGCTGGGAAAGATCTGCGACCGCGGGGAGAACGACGATGCCCGAGGCTATCCCGACCCCCGGCACGAGATCGGGATCATCAGGCGTCACGCGAGGCTCGCTGGTCGCGACGTGCTGGAGGTCGGCTGCGGGAACGGACGTCTGACCGTGGAATACGCCCCGCACGCGCGACGCGTCGTCGCCATCGAGCCGAACCGTGAGATGGTCCGGGAGGCGCGCGCACACGCGCGCTCTCGCGGGATCGAGAACGTGAGTTTCTTCGCGCGTCCGGCACAGACGGGCATCCGAGGCGGACCATTCGACGTCGTGCTCTTCTCCTGGTCACTCTGCTGAATCGCTCAGGAGGGCATGGTCGATGCCCTGCACAGCGCCTGGCGCGTGCTGCGGCGGGGTGGCCTTGTGGTCGACGTGCAGCCCGCGGCGGACTACGCCCCGCGTCTCGCTGTTGTATACGGACGCGGCCGAAAGGAACTCGGTGCGATCTCGCGGACGCCGGACGAGGGCGTCTCCGCCGCCCACCGCGCACGGCGGCGTGCGATCGCTGAGGGCGGCTTTTCGCTACTCGTGTCAACGCACGGCACGCACCGCACTCGTTACCAGGGAATCACCGACCTGCGCTGGGTGCTGCGTCAGAACGAGAACTGGCGGATCGAGCCGCCGCTCTGGCGACGACTGGTCGCGACGTGGGCGCGACGGCCTGAGGGCGCGCAGATCGAGGTACGTCGGTCGTTCTCTCTGGCCGTCCCGCGAAAGCGTGGGTGACCCCCGTTAGTCTTAGCGCGATGGCCACCAAAGTTGAACGCGCGGCGAAGCTCTCCCGCGATCGCAGCGTCGCATCGCTGCGGATACGGGAGAGCTCCGAGGAGCTCGAGAACACGACGCTCGCGCCGTATGCCACGAAGAGCGCGGACGGCCGGCGCGACAGACCGGACGAGCCGTCGCCGACGCGGATGGCGTTCGCGGTCGACCGCGACCGCATCATCCACAGCAAGGCCTTCCGGCGCACCAAGCACAAGACGCAGGTCTTCCTCGCGCCGGTGGGCGATCACTATCGCACGCGGCTGACGCACATCCTCGAGGTGAACCAGATCGGCCGCGCGATCGCGCGCTCGCTTCGGGTGAACGAGGATCTGGTCGAGGCGATGGCGCTCGGCCACGATATCGGCCACACGCCGTTCGGCCACATCGGCGAGGAGCTGCTCGCGCGTTTTCTGCCTGAGGGCTTCCGCCACAACCAGCAGAGCGTCCGCATCGCCGAGAAGCTCGAGAACAACGGCGCGGGCCTGAGGCTCACGACGCAGACGCTTGACGGCATCCTGAAGCACAGCTCGCCGACGGAAGGCGGGCTCGAGACGGCGGCCTGGGGCGAGCCGGAGACGCCGGAGGGCTGGGTCGTCCGCTACGCGGACAAGATCGCATACCTGCACCACGACATCGACGACGCGATGCGCGCGGGGATCATCACCGAGGCGGACCTGCCGCCGGACCTACGGACCGCGCTCGGGAGTGACCGCGCGGAGCGGCTGGACACGATGATCTACGACGTCATCGTCACGTCGTACGGCAAGCCTGAGGTGACCATGAGCCCCGAGGTGCTTGACGCGACGAACGCGCTGCGCAAGTACATGTTCGACAACGTCTACCTTTCGGGGCCGGCCAAGACCGAGGATGAGAAGGCCCAGGGCGTCCTCTGGGAGCTGCTGCAGTACTTCGAGGCGCACCCCGAGCGGATGCCGGCGGAGCATCAACGGATCGCGGCCCACGAGAACACCAAGCGGGCTGTCGCCGATTACATCGCCGGGATGACGGACACCTACGCCCTCGACACCTTCACCAGCCTGTTCATTCCGGCCGCCTGGAGTCATCTCTAACGCCCGACTGAAGATCAGCCCTCGGGCCGAAGCCACCTGCGGATCTCCCGGTGCAACGCGACGCCGCCCACCGGCGGTGCCGCGATCGCCCACTCGCTCGGGTGGAGGATGAACGCGGTACCCTGCCGGCCCCCGAGTCCTCCGTGGGAGCCGATCTGCTCCTCGAAGGAGGCCACTTCGCCCGTGTCCGGATCGAAGGTGCTCACGATGACGAGGTCGCCGCACTCCGCCATCGCGTCGACCCGGCGGAGGCCCTCCACGGCGGTCGCGCCAAATCGCGCGAGCGGATCCATCGCGTCCGCGTGTTCGCCCGCCAGGTCCAGCGTGCCGCCGGCTCCGAGGACGACGGATCCACGGCGCTCGGTGCGGACCATGACGAGTCCGATTCCCGGATGCCGCACGAGGCCATCTACCAGCCCGGGGTAGGTCGTGTCGATCGTCTCGCGCGTCGCCCGCGCCGGCATCGCCGGGAAATAGACCAGAGCGAGATTCCCCGACGCGGCGACGACGATGTCCGATGGCTTCTCGGCGTCATCCAGAGCGCCGGCGTGGCGCCGGAACGGCGCGCTCGTGACCATCCGCGTCATCCCGCTGATCCCAGACGCCGCGGAGAGGAGCGGGCTGATCGCGCCCCAGTGCTCGACAGGCGCGGTCGCGCCCTGCACGTCTACGTGCTCGCCCACCAGCTCCCGAATGAGTCCTTCGAGCGGCTTGCGAAACCGCTGCGCGAACATCGCGCCAGGGCTCTGCCCGTGGTCGGAGAGCACGACGAAGCGATAAGGCCGCGGTGCGTCCGCGGCCGCTTTCTCGATGATCCCGATGATCTTGTCGAGCCCGGTCACGGCATCGCGCGCTTCCACGCGATCGGGTCCGGCGTGGTGCGCGATCTCGTCGTAATCGACGAAGTCCGCATAGATCGGAGACGCACCGCGCCACATCTCTTCGATCACGAGCGAGGCGCTGAGATGGCGCAGGAGCACGTTCGTCGCCGCACGCGCGAGCGGATAGGGAAAACCCCGCGGCCCGCCCGGCTGGGTCCGCGCCGCGGCGCGCGCCTGTACGAGCTCTTTGACGATCTCGCCGATCGATAGCAGCGTCCAGCGGACGTAGCTGTACGGGCTGATGAAGAACCAATCGAGGACGTGGCTGCGGCCGATCTCCCGCGCCGGATCGTCGAGGGTCGCGGCGGTGAGGAAGCTTCGCGTCGCATCGCCGGAGACGAGATTGCCGATCGAGGCGCCGCCCTTCGCAAGGAGTCCGTCGCCGTTCGAGACTCGCCGCATGATCTCGCGCGCGTCTTTGGGATGGTTGGAGACCATGAGCCGCCCCGTCTTCTTGTCCCACCAGCGAAACCCCGGGATGCCGTCGTTGTTCCCGTGGAGGATGCCCGCCTGGCTCGCTGACGTCTGCGTCGGCAGGAGCGGCTGCCAGGGATCGAGGGTCATCGCACCCGAGCTGAGCCACCGCGCGAGATTCGGCGTCCGTCCGGCCCGAACGTGGTCCTCGAGGATCGGATGCGCGAGTCCATCGATCTGGATGAACACGACGCCCGGCTCGTCGATGATGTCGCTCTTGCGGCGTCGTGCCTCGAGCTGGCGCACGAGGGTACCGAAGAACGAATGGTCGTCCCCGGTCCACAACACGGCGTTCACGAGCGCGTTCACGACCGAAAAGATCACCGAGCCGACGAGCGCGTCGAGCGGCGTGTCGACTGCGATCCATCCGACTTGTGCGATGAGCCAGAACGCGAGCGCCTGCGCGAGGACCGTGACGATGCTCGCGACGGCGATAGAGACTTGCGAGACGAACGCGACGAGCGCCGGACGTAGGAGCGTCCTCATCGCAGCGAGAGCGAACGAGGCAAGGACACCGGATCGGACGTCCCGGAGCGTGATGCCAGGTAGAAGCCACGCTGTGACGACGAGCGCGAGCGTGGCGATGACGAACGTCGCCACACCCCGGCGCACGACGCCCCCTCGGCCACCCGTCCATCTCGAAAGGAGGCGGAGCTGGGTCGCGTAGAAGCCGATCACTCGAGCATTAGGCTCGGTCTGTGCTCTCTCATGTTCGCTACCTCGGACACTCGACCGTCCACATCGAGATCGATGGCGTGAGCATTCTCACCGACCCTCTGCTCGTCGATCGGCTGGGCCTCCTCCACCGCCACACGGCCAAGGTGGCCCACCTCATCGAGGACATCGCTGTGGACGTCGTCCTCGTCTCCCACGCGCATCACGATCACCTGCACCTGCCCTCCCTGCGCCGGCTTCGCGGCCGCCCGCGGGTCGTCGTGCCAAAAGGACTCGGGCAGTTCGTGAGCCGGATCGGACATGACGTCGTGGAGGTCACGGCCGGCGAGCGGTTCGACATCGGCAGCGTCGTGGTCCACGCGATACGCGCCGAACACGACGGGCGACGAGGTCCGTTCGGCCCGGCCGCCGGAGCGCTGGGGTACCAGATCGGCGGGAGCTCGCGCGTGTACTTCGCGGGCGATACCGACCTGTGCGCCGAGATGGACGGTCTCGCCGGTATGGTCGACGTCGCACTTTTGCCGGTCTGGGGTTGGGGTCCGCGACTCGGGACGGGCCATCTCGATCCAAAGCGCGCAGCCGAAGCGGTCCTGCGGATCCGTCCGCGCATCGCCATCCCGATCCACTGGGGCACGTTCTATCCGTACACGTTCGCGCGGTTCTGGCCGCACCCCCTCGGCGATCCGCCGCGAGACTTCGCACGGGAAGCGACGCGCGTCGCGCCCCGAACGAAGGTGCGGGTACTCGCGCCCGGTGAGGCGATGGCGTTCGGCGGTTAGCGTCGCGAATGTGTGCAACGTCCGGCCGCTAACGTTGTAGCGATGCCTGGTGACTTCGACCTCGTCAAAGAACGAGTGGACATCGTCCAACTGATCAGCGAGAGCGTTCCCCTCAAGAAGGCTGGGCGCGGCTATGTCGGGCTGTGCCCGTTCCATCTCGAGAAGACGCCGTCGTTCCATGTCGACGCCGAGCGGCGGACGTACAAATGTTTCGGCTGTTCGGAGGGGGGCGACATCTTCACCTGGCTCGAGAAACGCGAGGGCCTGACTCCCGCGGAGGCGCTGAACGTCCTCGCCGAGCGTGCCGGCGTCGAGCTGACGCGCCGCGCACCCGAGGAACGCAAGTTCGAGGATCGCCTGCTGCAGGCGAACGACGCGGCGGCCTTCTACTTCCGCCAGGCGCTACGCGGCACGCCCCGCGGCAAGAGCATAGCCGAGTACCTCGCGAGGCGCGGCATCACGCCCGAGTCGATCGACGCCTTCGGCATCGGGTACGCCCCGGACGAGCGCGGCAGCCTCCTCGCGTACCTGAAGAAGAAGGGGTTCAGCGAGGACGAGGGAGTGGCGGCCGGGCTCATCTTCAAGAACGACAACGGGCTGTGGGATCGCTTCCGAGACCGCCTGATGGTCCCGATCCGCGACCGGCGTGGCCGGGCCATCGCCTTCGGCGGCCGGGCCATGCGTGCCGACCAGCAGGGTAAATACGTGAATTCGGCCCAGACCGCGCTCTTCAACAAGAGCGCCACGCTCTACGGCCTCGACAAGGCGAGCGGGGCCATCCGGAGGGAGGGCACGGCGGTGATCGTCGAGGGGTACTTCGACACCATCGCCTGCCACCAGTCCGGGTTCACCAACGTCGTCGCCTCGATGGGAACGGCGCTCACCGAGGACCAGTACCGCGTGCTCAACGAGATGAAGATCGAGCGGGCGATCGTCGCCTTCGACGGGGACGCCGCCGGGCAGCGCTCCGCCGAATCGCGCGGCCGGGAGCTCCTGAGCGCCCTCAGCCGCTTCGGCGCGGGCGCCGGCGGCGGCAGCCTCGGAACCCGCACCGGTCTCGCCCTCTTCGTGACCGTGCTGCCGGAGGGCCTCGATCCAGACGACGTCGCCCGAAAGGATCCGGGGCTTTTCCGCCAGCTGCTGGCGGACGCCAAGCCCCTCCTCGAGTTCCTCATCGACCGCGTCCGCGCGACGTCGCGCCTCGACCAGTCCGAGGGCCGGCTGCGCTTTCTGCAGCGGACCGCCGCGCTGATCGCCGAGGAGCCCGACCCGGTCCGGCGCGAGGTCTACCTGTCGGCGGTGGCGGGAAGCGCCGGTGTCGATCCTGCGTTTCTACGAGAGAGGCTCCCAGCGGCCGGAAAGGGTACGTCGCGGACGACGCGCACTCCGGCGGCGCCGATCGTGGCACCCGGCAACGGGCCGACTCCGAAACAAACGCCTTCTCGGGAGCGTTACGTAATGGCACTATTAACTCGTTATCCGGAGGACATCGCGCGCGCCGACCTCGCCCCAACTGACCTGGTAGACCCCCTCCTGCGTGCGCTCTACGAACAGCTCCAGGCGGGGAAACGTCCGGATTCTGACTTGCCGGCTCACCTAGCCGCCCTTGCGGCGGCGCTTGGCGCCAATGCGCCGGAGCTCGACGAGCAGACGGACCCAGGCCAGGTGATCGAGATCGCAGCGCGCAACCTCCGGGTAGAGAACTTGCGGCGGCGTTTGGGTGACGCGCGGGAGCAGCTCGCGCGCGCCGAAGGCGACGTCGGGGGGTTGGATGGCGAGATCGCGCGGATGGTCGAGGACCTCGATCAGCTCATGAAGCGACGCGAGCGCCGGACCGTCCTGCACAGCGAGCTGCAACGAGAAGAGGATCGATGAAAGCGACAACGAAGGAAAAAGAGACCGAAAAAGCCGCCCCAGAGCGGACCGGGATCCACCCGGAGCACAAGGAGCAGGCCGAGCGTCTGCTCGCGCGCGGGCGCCAGCAGGGGTACGTCACCCAGGAGGACATCGTTCGGGCGATCCCGGACGCCGAGCCGGGTGAGATCGAGGAGCTGCTCCTCGCGCTCGACGACAACAACGTCGAGATCCTCGAGGCCGAGCGTGGCCCGAACTGGGCCCAGGTCAAAGAGGAGGAGGAAGAAGCCGAAGAGCTGCAGCGCGAGGATGCCATCTCGGCGGTCCTCGCGAGCGACCTCATCAGCGTCGACGACCCGGTCCGCATGTACCTCAAGGAGATCGGCAAGGTCCCGCTCCTCACCGCGGAGGAAGAGGTCAACCTCGCCAAGTCGATCGAGCTGGGGGAGCAGGCGCTCGTATCGCCCGCGCTGTCAGTCGTCCACCTCTACGAGCTGGGCGTCGAGGTCAAGAAACGCATGGCGCTCGGCCGTCCGCGCGAGTTCGTCGACGAAGCGACGCGCTTCACGGTCAAGGCCCTCACCCGCACGCTCGGTGACGTCGAGGGTGGCAAGGAGCTGCGCCGCCTCACGAACCGTCTGCTGAAGCTGCGCGATCCGCTGAAGGCCGAGTCGAACAGCAAGGAGATCTCGACCGAGGCGAAGGTGCTCATCGACGAGACGGTCGCGCTCATCGACGCCGCGAAGCGCGATCCGCAGCGTCTCGCGTTCCGCATCCTGCCGCAGTACGCGAAGATCCACGGACCGGCGGAAGGCGCGGAGCGGCTGGGCGAGCTCGTCATGCTCGGCCAGGAGATCCGCGACGTGCTCGTGAAGAACCTCAACATGCTCGTCGAGTCCGACGCGGACGAGCAGCGCGCGCTCCGTCGTCTCGCCGACGAGCTCATCCAGAAGGGCGACGACGCGCGTCACAATCTCACCGAGGCGAACCTGCGACTCGTCGTCTCGATCGCGAAGAAGTACATCGGCCGCGGCATGTCGTTCCTCGACCTCATCCAAGAGGGGAACATCGGCCTCATCCGCGCGGTCGAGAAGTTCGACTACCGCAAGGGCTACAAGTTCTCCACCTACGCGACGTGGTGGATCCGTCAGGCCATCACGCGCGCCATCGCGGACCAGGCGCGGACCATCCGTATCCCGGTCCACATGGTGGAGACCATCAACAAACTCATCCGCGTGTCGCGTGGCCTGCTCCAGGAGCTCGGCCGCGAGCCGACGGCGGAGGAGATCGCCGAACGCATGCTCATCACGCCTGACAAGGTGCGCGAGATCGTCAAGGTCTCGCAGGAGCCGGTCTCGCTCGAGACCCCCATCGGCGAAGAGGAGGACAGTCACCTCGGTGACTTCATCCCCGACAACCAGGCGCTCGCGCCATCGGACGCGGCATCGCACAAGCTCCTCAAGGAGCAGGTCGAGAGCGTGCTCGAGGGACTCACCGGACGCGAACGTCGCGTGCTGCAGCTGCGCTTCGGTCTGGAAGACGGCCGGACGCGCACGCTCGAAGAAGTGGGCCGCGAGTTCAATGTGACGCGGGAACGGATCCGTCAGATCGAAGCGAAGGCGCTGCGGAAACTGCGTCACCCAAGCCGGAGCCGCAAGCTCAAGGACTACCTGGAATAGAAGGACGCGAGGTCGACCAGGGCGAGCTCGAGAGACTGAGCTCGGCCCTGCGCCTCGCGGAGTCCGCGCTCGAGGAGGCGCTCGAGGCAGCGGAGAATCTGGGTAGCTTCGACCGTCGCTTTGACGTCCCGCGCGCGATCGGCGGCGCGCAGCGTTTGGTCCAGAATGCGAACGAGGCAGTGGACTCGGCTCGCAAGGTATGAACGAGGCTCCCGTACCTGTCGGCGCGGGCGTCAGCGGGAATCGCGACCGGATGTGGGGCCTCCTCGGTGGCCTACTTGGCGTCGCCGTCGGCGTTGGTTCAGCCGCCATCGCGGTGTTTGTCGAAGGCGCCGACCCGCTGTCGGCGACCTCGCCCTACCCGGCGTTCTTCGCGAAGCGGCAGCTCCTCGTCTACGACGTATTTCTCGCGGCGGTGATCGTTGTCGGGGTCGCCTTCGCCATCACCGGGATCGTCCTCACCAGACGCGGCAGGTTCCCGCGCACCGACGCGCTCGGCACACTGCTCGTGAGCGCGGTCCTCACCGCTCTTGGCGCCGCACTTCTGTTCACGCGCCTCGTCGCGGTCATACGCGGTGTCTGACCGCCCGCTAGCATGCGGGCATGCACCAGCTCATCGGTAAGCGCCTCCTCGACATCGACGTCGGTTAGATCGCCGAGCTCGCCCGCGCGTTCCCGCGCACGGCGGTCGACGCCGGAACGGGAGACGGGCGCTATCCGCTCCACGTAGCGCGCACGAGAGTGGACACCCTCGCGATCGGACTCGACGCGTCCGCGGATGCGCTTGCGTACGCGGCACGCCGAGCGGTGCGACGTCCGCTGCCGAACCTCGTCCTCCTTCGCGAGCCGCTGGAGAGCATCCCGCTCGAGTCGTTCGCCGACGAGGTCACGATCCACTTCCCGTGGGGCTCGCTGCTCCGTGGCGCGCTCGCCGAGGACGACCGCGTCTTCGACGCGATCTGCCGTCTGCCACGGCGCGGCGGCGCGTTAACGCTGCTCGTGTCGCTGACCGCTCGCGACGGACGCGCGCCGCTGGCCGACATCGACATCTCACGAATGCTGTGTGCATACCGCTCCCGTGGCCATGCGCTTGTCGAGCGCCGCGCCATCCGGCCAGCGGACGTCGACGCCGCGCACTCGAGCTGGGGGAAGCGACTTGATGTCGGAGGTACGCGACTGGGTCTGCTCGTGCGCTTCGTTCGCGGCAGCGCGCCGGCCTAGCCTCCGGTACCCTCCCTGTTAGCAGCCCGACGGAGGTCGCATGGCGGAACACGGACCGGTACACGAGGAGTCGCGCCTCGAAGAGCACAAGGTGTATGCGCTGCTCGCGATACCGATCTTCATCGTGACGATCTTCATCATCGGACTCCTCACTATGTTCGGGACTTCGCCGCGGCCTTAGCGCGCGCCGGGCGTGTCTCGGGATCGGTCCACGCGACGTCGCTCGGCAGCTCTCGGCGCAGGATCGGCTCGAGCGCGGTCACGTAGCCGGCGATGCGCTCGGCGAGCTCGACCGCGAGCTGCGCGTCCGGCTTTCGATGCGGCAGCGGCTCCCAGACCCGCGCCCAGCCGCGGTCCCACTCCTCGATCCGCGCGTCGACGAGCCTACGCCGCACCGCCTTCGCGTTGGTCCTGAACGCCGCGAGCAGCCGCGCGTTCGTGAGCGGATCCGCTTCGAAGTGGAGCCCGATCTCGATCGTGCCCAGCTTCTCACGTGGCCAGATCTCGTAGTGCAGTGCTTTGTTCCCGTACCAGAGCTTGCTCTGGAACGAGTACGACTCCCACTGGAACTCACGAAGCTCGGCGGGAATGTGCTCGCGAACGAGCGAGCGCACGCGCCGCAGGCATTCGGCGGACTGCATCAGGGGATCCGCGCGCGCAGCGCGAGGTCGACGATACCCGTCAGCGCCGGCATGACGATGCCGGCGAGCGTCGTCAGCTTGACGACACCGGCACGGGTCGGAAGGGCAACGACCTGCCAGATCGGGTTCGCGACGAGCGAGCCGAGGATGAATAGCGCGACGCCGAGGAGCGCGCCGCCGGGCGTCCCCTGCCAGACCGCGGCCGTAGTGAACGCGAAGGCCACGGCGGCGAGGAACCAGACCGCGGGACTCCCCTGCCGGTTCCCACCGATCGCGATGACGATGGCCGGGACAAGGAACGGGACGATCGTGGTCGTCCAGCTGAGCAGCGCGGAGAGACCGAGCGAGAGCCAGCGCCGGGCGCCGAAGGAATGGAGCAGGCCGAGCATCATCCCGGCCGACAGTGAGATGAGCGGCACGAAGAGTCCGTTCGATCGGTCGATACCCGCGACCAGGTAGATGCGCGTCGTGTGCTGAAAGGCCGGCTCGCTCGCCAGCACTGGGATGCGCGACACGTACTGGATCACCTCGGGCGACAGGTTCGCCGCGAGCGGACCCGCGAAGCGCTCCGCTGAGGTCGCGGCGATGAGGAATCCGAACACGGCCGCGCTCGGCCACCCGATCGGGCGCCACTCGCGCAGCGCGACGCGACACGAGGTGATGCCGAGGAACGCGACGAAAAGACCCCAGCCGAGCATCGAGTGGGGGAACGACCAGTTCGTCTCGTCGAGGCCGAACGTGGTGTGCCAGATCGCGTCGAACACGCCGGCGAGCGCAACGACGGCGAAGCCCGCGCCCGCGAGGCCGATGGCGCCGGGGATCGGAAAGGGAAAGATGGGAAGGCGGAAGGTCGGCCCGAACCAGCGGCGCAGATCCGGCGTGAACGCGATGTACGCGAGCGTGATCGTCGCGCAGAGATGCATCGAGTAGATGAAGAGGTGCGGCGGCGAGAAGAAGTCTTCGAACGCGTGCGTCGCGTGCCACCGGCGGTCCCAATCGAAGCCGACGCCGAAGGCGAGGAGGTCGAAGACGACGGCGAGCCACAAAAGGCGATAGGCGGTCGCGAGGCCCGCATCCTCACGAACTGGCTCGGTCGCGGCGACGGTCGTCGCGGTCATTGTGTCGATACGCTAGCGATGGCTCAGAGGTCCGCGGGTCTCTGGTCCGCGGCGGCGGCCATACCCTAGACTTGTCTCGTTCGATCCCCGGTGGCGCAACGGTAGCGCGGCTGACTGTAACCGAAATTGGTAGCAGCGTTGGGAGGAAACTCACAACTGAAAACTGGGTGAATTGCGGGAACCCTGTAGCGCGCGAGCGCCATGGCAATCCGCAGCCGAGCTCGACGCGGATCGCGTCCTGAAGGTTCAGAGACTAAGCGCCCAGTGCCTACAGCGCAGTGATGTGCCAAGGCAATGAGATAGTCCACGCCGGAGGGAAACCTTCGGAGCACGGGTAATCAGTAGGTTGGAGGTTCGAATCCTCCCCGGGGAGCAGAGGCCGTCGGCGACGACGGCTTTTTGCATTTGTGCGGGCAAAATCTTGACGGCTGAGTGGATTAGAACTAATGTTCTACAGTGGAAACGTGCACTGAGTGCGGCGCCGAGTTCGCGAAATACCCAGTGGTCGACGGGCGTCGCCTCGACCTCCACGGTCGTAAGAAGTGTCTAGAGTGTCAACCGCTTCGTCGGCTCCGCGGCCCGCGCAAGCCAGTGGTGCGAGCGCGACGGGACAAGATTTGCGAAGCCTGTGGCAGACCCTTTCCCGGAAAGATCGTGATCGATGGCAAGCTGCGCTGGCTCTATGGTCGCCGTTTTTGCCTCTCGTGCTCGCCGTTCGGGGCACACAACACCTCAAAGACGCCGCCTGGAGTAGCCGACGCTCAGGAACGACTCGAGGCGCGGCGACGGAAACGCAATGCAAAGACCTATCGCTCGCTCAAGAAGCGCCGACGGCGTAGGAAGTCTGAGCTCATCGCCGCGCGCGGCGGACGGTGTCTCGACTGTGGGTACTCGGGCTCGCTCGCGGTCTTCGACTTCCATCATCGCGATCCGAGCACCAAGTCGTTCGCGCTGAGTGAATTCGGTGGCGCACTCGAGTATCTACAGCGGGAGGCTGAGAAATGCGACCTCCTCTGCGCTAACTGTCATCGCATTCGACACGCTGCCCTAGAGTCAGCATCACGCGATCCCGTGGTCGCGCATCGTCGTCGGCGGAAGCTGAGGGCCGTTACGTATATGGGTTCCACGTGCTACGCATGCGACCGGGACGGCCCGCCCGCACTCTTCGAGTTCCACCACTGGAACGCGGACGAGAAAGACTTCGCCATATCCGATTCGGGTGTCCCACGCCGCTGGACCAAGATGGTCGCGGAGCTCGAGAAGTGCGTGATGCTCTGCGCGAACTGCCATCGCGAGGTACACGCGGGCGTTCGCGAACTTCGACCGACGCTTCTCGGGTTGGCCGAGGCGCACGCGATGTATGTAGCCGCGTAGCGGCGGCGTACGCCGCCCGCAACACGTCTCGTGGCACTATCGCCGCCGTGGACGGCCCTTTCTTCGAAGACTTCACGGTCGGCGCGAAGTTCCGCTCATCGCTCGGTCGCACGGTCACGCAGGCCGACAACATCCAGTTCTCGCTCCTCACCAACAACGCGAACGAGATCCATATCAACGCGCACTACGCGGCGCAGACCGAGTTCAAGCGTCCGCTCGTCAACAGCTTCCTCACGCTCGCGACCGTCGCGGGCATGATGGTGCCGCAGACGAGCCGCTGGGGGTTCGCGCTCGGAGTGGGTGAGGTCACACTGCCGAATCCGCTGTTCGAGGGCGACACGCTCTACGCGGACACCGAGGTGCTCGAGGCACGCGCGTCGCGCTCGCGTCCGGGGTGGGGCATCGTCACAGTGCGCCAGCGCGGCATCAAGCAGGACGGAACGGTCGTCCTCATCGCGAAGCGCGCGTTCATGGTCCCGACGCGCGCGAACGCGCCGAAGTCGCACTTCCCCGAGCCGCGCGAATAGCGATGGACTTCACCCGGACCAACGAGCAGGAGTCGATCCGCTCCGCGGTGCGCTCGCTCTGCGCGCAGTTCCCGGGCGAGTACTGGCGCGAGCTCGACCGCGCGAGCGAGTACCCCGAGCGTTTCGTACGCGCGCTCACCGACGCGGGCTGGCTCGGCGCTCTCATCCCGACCGAGTACGGCGGGGCCGGGCTCGGCATCGCGGACGCGGCGCTCATCGTCGAGGAGATCAACGCGTCCGGCGGCAACGCCGCGGTCGCGCACGCGCAGATGTACACGATGGGAACGCTGCTTCGACATGGGAGTGACGAGCAGAAGCGGCGCTACCTGCCGCGCCTCGCGAAGGGCGAGCTGCGGCTGCAGGCCTTCGGCATCACCGAGCCCGAGGCCGGATCGGAGACGACGCGCATCAAGACGATGGCGACGAGACGCGGGGACCACTACGTCATCAACGGAAAGAAGATCTTCATCTCGCGCGCGGGGCACTCCGACCTTCTTTTGCTGCTTGCGCGTACCACACCGTACGACGCGCTCACGGACAAGACGCGTGGCCTTTCGGTATTCATCGTCGACCTGCGCGCGGCCGTGGCCGCGGGCCGCATCGTCGTGCGTCCGATCGAGACCATGTTCAACCACCACACGACAGAGCTTTTCATCGACGACCTCGAGGTTATGGCGAGCGACCTCGTCGGCGAAGAGGGCATGGGCTTCCGTCACATCATCGACAGCTGGAACGCCGAGCGGATCCTCATCGCGTCCGAATCGCTGGGCGACGGTCGCTGGTTCGTCGAGCGCGCCGCGGCGTACGCATCGGGGCGCGTCGTCTTCGGCAAGCCCATCGGATCGAATCAGGGCGTGCAGTTCCCGCTCGCGCAGGCGCACGCTCGTCTCGAGGCGGCGACCCTGATGCGCGACAAGGCGGCATGGCTGTCCGACCACGATCGCAAGTGCGGCGCGGAAGCGAACATGGCGAAGCTCCTGGCGTCGCAGGCGGCATGGGACGCCGCGAATGCGGCGATCGATGCGTACGGCGGCTACGGTTTCGCGCGCGAGTACGACGTCGAGCGCAAGTTCCGTGAGACACGGCTGCTGCTCGTCGCGCCGATCGGCAACAACCTCGTCCTCGCGTACATCGGTCAGCACGTCCTCGGGATGCCGCGGTCGTATTGATGGACGCGCCCCGGCCGATGCGCTCGCTCATGTTCGTCCCCGCGCACCGCGAACGAATGGTCCAGCGGGCTCTGGGGCTCGGCGAGTTCGGCCCGAGCGCGCTCGACGTCGCGATCCTCGATCTCGAGGACGGCGTGCCGCCGGCCGCGAAGGACGAGGCGAGACGGGGCGTCGGGGATGCCCTGGCTCGCTCCTCGGAGGGCGGGCCGCTCCGTTTCGTGCGCATCGAGCGCGCGCTGAGCGACGCTGGCGACGCCGACCTCGACGCCGTCGTGCGCTCCGGCCTGGACGGCATCGTCGCGCCGAAGGTCCGGCGCGCTGAGGAGATCGTCTGGCTCGCCGACGAGCTCGAGGCGCGCGAGCGCCGGGCCAAGGTCGCCCCAGGCACCGTTCGCATCGTGGCGTCGATCGAGAACGCGGCAGCTCTACTAGACGCGCCGCGCATCGCGGCGTCGTCGGAGCGCGTCATCGGCCTCATGTTCGGGTCGGAGGACTTCGCGCTGGACCTCGGCCTTCCGACGAAACGCGAGGGCGAGGCGGCGGAGCTGCTGTACGCGCGCTCGGCCACCGTCGTCGCGGCGGCGTCCGCCGGGAAGCTCGCCTTCGACGGCATCTGGCCCGACATCGACGATGCCGCGGGCCTTCGCACCGACGCTCTCCGGGCGCGCCGGCTCGGGTTCGCCGGCAAGACACTTATCCACCCGGGGCAGATCGCCGTCGTCAACGAGATCTTCAGTCCGACCCCGGCGGAGGTGGACGCGGCGCGGCGCGTCGTGCGCGCGTTCGACGAAGCGCTCGGTCGCGGCCACGGCGCAGTCGCGCTCGACGGGCAGATGCTCGACGCGCCGGTCGTCGACCGCGCGCGGCGTGTGCTGCGCGCGGCGGACCGCAAACCCTAGGCTGGTGGCATGAGGCTTCTCACCTTTCTCTCGGACGATGGCCCGCGCGCCGGCACGTTCGTTTCGGACGGCACGATCGTGGCGATCCGCGATCTCGTGCCCGGCGGTCCGATCGACATGCTGCGGGTGATCGAGCAGTTCGAGGGCTTCCGCAAGGGCATCGGAGATGCGGCAAGGCGTGCCCGAGGCGGTGTCGACGCGTCGAAGGCCAAGCTGCTCGCGCCGATCCCTCTGCCTCGACGAAACGTCTTCTGCGTCGGCTGGAACTACTCCGAGCATTTTCAGGAGGGCGCGACCTTCCGTGACGCTCAGGGCGCCCCGGGCCAGCAGGAGATCCCGCCCTATCCGGCGCTGTTCTCCAAGAATCCCGCGACGGTCACCGGTCCGGATTCCGGCGTGGTGTTCCCCGCGCCGCACTCGGAGCAGCTCGACTGGGAGGTCGAGCTCGCCGTGATCGTGGGCCGTCCCGGTCGCGACATCAGCGAAGCGGACGCGACGCAGCACGTCTTCGGCTACACCTGCGCGAACGACGTGTCGGTGCGCGATGTCCAGCGGCGGCACGGCGGCCAGTGGTTCAAGGGAAAGAACTTCGACACCCACCTGCCGATGGGGCCGTGGATCGTCACGGCCGACGAGCTCGATCCGTCCGCGGTCCGCGTGCAGACGCGCGTGAACGGCGCGACGAAGCAGGATTCGAACACGCGCTTCATGGTCTTCAAGATCCCGCGTCTGATCAGCGAGTTCTCGGCCGGCTGCCGGCTCGAATCCGGTGACATCATGATCACCGGAACACCCGAGGGCGTTGGCTTCGCGCGCAAGCCACCCGAGTTCATGAAGATCGGCGACACGGTCGAGGTGGAGATCGAAGGCATCGGCGTTCTGCGCAACATGGTCGTGGGGAGGACATAGCGGTGCTCGAGGCGTTCACGTACTACCAGCAGTCGGCATTCCGATGGAAGGGCGACCGTCTCGTCATGTACATCGATCCCTGGGGGCTCGGCGGCGATCTCCCGCCGGCGGATCTGATCCTCATCACGCATGCCCACGGAGATCACTACTCGACCGACGATCTGGCCAAGATCCGAGGGCTGAAGACGGTCTTCGTCGCTCCCGCCGACGTCGCGAAAGAGCTGAGCGGAAACGTCAAAGTGGTGAGACCCGGCGAGCGCGTCGACGCGGCCGGCCTCAAGTTCGAAACGGTCCCGGCGTACAACAGCAAGCCCGACCGTCTCGAGGCGCACCCAAAGCGGAATAACTGGGTCGGCTACATCCTTCGCCTCGGCGAGCGCACCTATTACCACGCGGGCGATACCGACCATAACCCCGAGCTCGAGACCATCCGCAGCGACGTGGCGTTCCTCCCGATCGGAGACGGCGGCTACGTGATGACGGTCGACGAAGCCGCGGGACTCGCGAAGGCGCTGAAGCCCAAGCTCGCGGTCCCGATGCACTATGGCTTCTACCCGGGCGTCGGGGTCGCGAGCGACGGTGAGCGCTTCAAGAAGGCCGCGTCGCCTGTCGAGGTCATGGTGATGAAGCCGCTGAACCCGTTCAAGAACACCTAGCGGGACTATCCTCGATCTGACGATGGCAACGAAGGTCAGTCCGATCACGAGCATCAATCCGACGACCGGCGAGGTACTCGCGCGGTTCGACCCGTTCACCGAGGACGAGGTCGAGCACGCGCTCGACGAGGCCCAGGACGCCTTCGTTGCCTGGCGTGAGCGTTCGTTCGAGGAGCGGGCAGTCCCGATGCGCCGGCTCGCGGCGCTACTCCGCGAACGGGCGGACCGTTACGGGCGCCTCATCTCGCTCGAGATGGGGAAGCCGATCGTCGAGGCCAGGGCGGAGCTGGAGAAGTGCGCGTTGGGCTGTGAGCACTACGCCGAGCATGCCGCGCGCTACCTCGCCGACGAGGTGATCGCGACGAACGCAAAGCGCAGCCTGGTCGCGTTCCAGCCGCTCGGCATCGTCCTCGCGGTCATGCCCTGGAACTTCCCGTTCTGGCAGGTGATCCGATTCGCCGCGCCGGCGTTCATGGCCGGGAATGCCGCGGTCCTGAAGCACGCGTCAAACGTGCCGCAGTGCGCGCTGGCGATCGAGGAAGTCTTCCGCGAGGCCGGCTTCCCCGCGGGGCTGCTACGCACCCTGCTGCTGGTGGGCTCGCAGGTCGAACCCGTGATCGACGACGTGCGCGTCCGGGCCGTCACGCTCACCGGCAGCTCGGACACCGGTTCGCGCATCGCGCAGCTCGCGGGTCGCGCGCTCAAGAAGAGCGTGCTCGAGCTCGGCGGGTCCGACCCGTTCATCGTTCTCGCGGACGCCGATCTCGACCAGGCAGCGGAGATCGCGACGCGTGCGCGCAATCAGAACACCGGCCAGTCCTGCATCGCGGCAAAGCGCTTCATCGCGGTGGAGTCCGTCGCCATCGAGTTCGAGCGACGCTTCGCCGCGGAGGTCCGCGCGCTCAACGTCGGCGATCCCCTTGACGCGAAGACGCAGATCGGTCCGCTCGCGCGCGAAGATCTTCGCGAGACGCTTGAGCGGCAGGTACGCGACTCCGTCGCGTTGGGCGCGCGCGTGCTCACGGGCGGCGAGCGCGGCGATCGGAAAGGTTGGTACTACGAGCCCACGGTCCTGGCCGACGTCACCGAGGACATGCCGGCGTTCAAGGAGGAGACCTTCGGCCCGGTGGCCGCGGTGGTCCGCGTCCGTGACGCCGACGAGGCCGTTCGGGTCGCGAACGACTCGGCGTACGGGCTGGGCGCGAACCTCTGGACGCGGGACCTCGCGCTCGGAGAGCGGCTCGCGCGCCGCATCGAGTCCGGATCGGTCTTCGTGAACGGCATGGTCGCCTCCGACCCGCGTCTGCCGTTCGGCGGTGTGAAGCGCAGCGGCTACGGCCGCGAGCTCTCGTCGTACGGGATCAAGGAGTTCGTGAACATCCAGACCATCTGGATCGGCGAGGGCTCGCAGAAGCCGGCCGGGCCGCAGTCGGAGTAATCGGGCGGCCTGCGCCGCCCTCATCTGCTTGGCGTGTGCGCTCCGCGCACGCCGCAGTAATCGGGCGGCCTGCGCCGCCCTCATCTGCTTGGCGTGTGCGCTCACACGTTCGGCGTGGCCGGCAGGTGCTCACGGAAGTGATCTTCCAGGAGCGCCAGGCTGTCGTCGAGGTCCAGCGATCCATCGAAACGCTCGCAGCGAAGACCCAGGTCCGCGCACGACGACACAATCCGCGCGTCGAGCAGCTCGTCGCGCGCGCTTACGTTGGTGAGGCCACGCTCGCGTTCGACGATGCCGGGGAAGCGCTCGATCTGGCCCCTGCCCCACCGACGCGTCGCGACGACGTCACGCCGCGCCGGCGTCGGAACGAGAAAGATCGCCTGCCGCACGGAGTTGAGCACGGGCGCCACACACCACGGAAAGGCTCCCGGCCCTTCGGCGACGATCGTGCGCGAACGCGGCAGCGCGAGCAGATCCTCGATGACGAGAGCGAATCCTTCCTGCCATAGGGCGATCGAGCGCTCGAGGAGATCGGCCGCGCTCGGGAGGGCCCAGCGCTCATCCATCGACAGACGCTGGAACGCCGCGATGCCGGCGCTCGGACGCCGCTCGTGGTCACGGACGCCGTGCCAGTCGAGGTTGTAGATCTTCAGGTCCCACTTGCCGGCGAGCAGACGCGACAACGTCGTCTTTCCGGCTTGAGGACCGCCACCGATCCAGAGCACGTGCGAGAGTCGCTCGCGCACATCGTCCACGGGCCGCGCATGATGCGTCCGAACGTGTGCGAAAAACAGTCTTCACAGCGCGCCGCGCGCGGCGCACAATAACGATGTCCCCCCAATGAACGCCGCGCAGCTGCTCGTTCGCTGCCTCGAGAACGAGGGCGTGCGCTACGTGTTCGGCATCCCCGGCGAGGAGACGCTGGACCTCAACGCCGCGCTCGAGGACAGCGACAAGATCCAGTTCGTCCTCACGCGTCACGAGCAGGCAGCCGCGTTCATGGCCGACGTGTACGGGCGCCTCTCGTCCTTCCCGGGCGTCTGCCTCGCGACGCTGGGCCCGGGCGCGACGAACCTCCTCACCGGCGTGGCCGACGCGCAGCTCGACCGCGCTCCGCTGGTCGCGATCACCGGGCAGGCGGGCCTCGAGCGCGTGCACCTCGAGTCCCATCAGTACATCGACGTCGTGCAGATGTTCACGCCCGTGACGAAGTGGAGCACCCGCGTCTCGGTCCCGGAGTCCGTTCCCGAGGTCGTCCGCAAGGCGTTCCGGCTCGCGCGCATCGAGAAGCCGGGCGCGACACACATCGAGCTGCCCGAAGACGTGGCGAAGGAAGAGGTCCGCTCGGTTCCGCTCGAGGTCCGGCGGACGTCGTATCCGCAGGCGCAGCGGGAGGCGATCGATCGCGCCGCCGAGATCATCAACGCCGCGAAGGCGCCGGTGATCCTCGCCGGCAACGGTGTCACGCGTCGCCAGGCACTCGGCAATCCGACCGTCGAGGCGCTCCGCCGCGTCGTCCAGCGCAGCCACATCTGGGGGACGCACACCTACATGGCGAAAGGCGTCCTCGATCCGTTCGGGCGGCACTCGCTCCCACCGGTGGGTCTGCAGCGGCCGGGCGCGGATCTGGCGAACGTGAAGGCGCTGGCCGATGCGGACGTCGTTATCGCGGTCGGCTACGACCTCGTGGAGTGGGCGCCGGTCCTCTGGAACCCGAAGCGGGACAAGACCGTGGTCCATATCGACAGCACCGCCGCCGAGCTCGACGGCCACTACCAGCCATCGATCGAAGTGATCGGCGAGCTCGACGATTCGCTCGGCGCGCTCGCGGACGCCGTGAAGCCGCGCGAAGATCGCGAGTGGGTCATGGGGACCGGGCAGTCGAAGCTGCTCAAGGACATCGCCGTCCCGCTGCCACCGAGCGCGGTCGTCGCCGATCTGCGCGAAGCACTGGGCCCGGACGACATCGTGGTCAGTGACGTCGGCGCCCACAAGGTGTGGCTCGCGCGCCTCTTTCCGACGGCGCGTCCGAACACCGTCGTCATCTCCAACGGGCTCGCGTCGATGGGCATCGCGCTGCCGGGCGCGATCGCGGCGAAGCTCGTGCACCCCGAGCGCAGGGTCGTCGCGTTCTGCGGCGACGGCGGGTTCCTCATGAACGTGCAGGAGCTCGAGACCGCAAAGCGGCTTGGGACGGCGATCGTCGTCGTCGTGCTCGTCGACGACCGTCTCGGCGTGATCGAGGTGAACGAGAAGCGTCAGTTCGGCCGTGTCTTCGGGACCGAGTTCGGTAATCCCGACTTCGTGCAGCTCGCGCGCGCCTTCGGCATCGCGGGATTCGCCGTGGAGAGCGCCAAGGATCTTCTGCCGACGCTGCGCCACGCGCTCGACCTCGGCGGCCCGGCCCTGGTTGCGGTGCCCTGGGACCATGAGGCGAACGAACACATCGCCGACGCGATGACCTACGGCCGGCAGCCGGTGGTGGCTCGCTGACCCGCTTGCCTGGCGGCGTAGCCTAGCCGCGCAGATGCAGCACACGGACCTCATGGCCGTGGCGCGCAGGCGAGCTGCGCCGCTTCGAGCGGGACGAGGTCATCTATCACCGCGGCGATCCCCGCGCGCGATCTCCACATCGTGGTCGAAGGCGCGGTGAAGCTCATCCGAGATGACGTGGAAGGGCACGAGGTGGCCGTCCGACGACGGCGATCGCGACGACGGACGCGGTCACGATCCAGCTGCTCGGCGAAGCCTGCGCTCGCATGCTCGAGCGGAACCTGCGGATCCTGTACCGCGCGTTCGAGCTGTTCGGCCGCGGTCGGATCGACGCGCTCGTCCCCGACCGGCTGCGCAAGGAGATCCGCGGCTAGACGCATCCGGCCGCCACCGCCGCGCGTATACGCTGAAACAATCGATTTCCAGTGGGGGTAGGTGGCTTGGTGGCTAGGCGGGTCACGATCACCGATGTCGCGCGGGCCGCGAACGTCCACGCCTCCACCGTCTCGCGCGTCCTCAACGGACGCGCCGAGCTCAGCCTGCTCCCGCAGACGCGCGAGCGCGTCATCGCCGCCGCGACCCGCCTCGGCTACCGGCCCTCGGCGCTCGCCCGCGGCCTGCGGCTCCGGCGGACCTTCACGCTCGGCATGCTCGTGCCCGACATAACGAATCCGGTCTTCCCGCCGATCATCAAGGGCGTCGAGGGCGCGGCCCACGCGCGCGGCTACCACCTCATCCTCTGCAACACCGACGACTCGTTCGAGCGCGAGGCGAGCTACCTGCGCGTCCTGAAGGAGTGGCGCGTCGACGGCATCCTCATCGCGTCCAGCTCCACCGCCGACTCGACGATCGCCGAGCTGCGCCGCGAGAAATTCCCCTTCGTGCTAGTGAACAGCGCGAGCCGCGCCAGCGACGATCTCGCGGTGGTCCCCGACAACCGTCAGGGAGTGTCAGCCGCGCTGGATCACCTCATCGAGCTCGGCCATCGCCGCATCGGGTTGATCGCCGCCCCGCAGACGACGATGACAGGACAGGAGCGACTCCTCGCCGCGCGCGCGACCCTACGACGCCACCACCTCGCGCACGAGGACTCACTCGTCGCGGTCGCCGACTCGTTCTCCGAGGCCTCCGGCTACAGCGCCGCGCGACGTCTGCTTCTCGACGCGGAGCCGCCTACCGCGATCTTCGGCGCGAACGATCTCATGGCGCTCGGTGTGATCCGGCTCGCGCGCGAGCTCGGCCTCGCGGTCCCAGGCGATCTCTCCGTCGTCGGTTTCAACGACATCCCGCAGTCCGGGCTCTTCGATCCGCCGCTCACGACGGTGCATGTGCCGCAGGAGGAGATGGGCGTGCTCGCCGCGGCGCTGCTCATCGACCAGCTCGAGGGGCGGCACATCGAGCGACGCCGCGTCGTGCTCGAAACGCAGCTCGCTCTGCGCGGCTCCACCGCGCCACCGGCGGTGGTCACGACCACCGCGATGCGGTCGGCCTAGGCGCCGCGGCCCGGCAGCCCCACGCTCCGGCGCCAATGCTGCCGCCCGAGCTCGAAGCCGATCGCGCACCCAAGGTCGACGAGCTCCGGCTCGCTGAAGAGCGAGTGCAAGCGTGACCAGAGGTCGTCGTCGGCCCCGTCGGAGTCGAATGCGATCGCCTGCGTCCATTCGAGCGCGGCCCGTTCGCGGCCCGCGAACCGTTCGACCAGGGGCGCGTCGGCGTCATTCGCCAGGAAGCGGAAACACAGCTCCTTGAGCGTCTGATCCACGAGTCCGGTGCGCAGGACGCTTGTCTCGATCTCGGCCCACGCCTCGCGCGCCGCGGGCTGGAGCGCCCGGATCTCGTCGCCGGTGCGGCCGGCGAGGCGCGCCATCAGCGCGCCGTTCCCCCGGCGAGACCGGCGCCGGGCTCGCCGGGGAGCTCGTTGTGGCCGACATGCCAGGTCTTGATGACGCGCTGCTGTCCGAAGGTCACGGCGATGAACGAGCCGAGCTCGACGATCTGCGCGTCGCTGAAATGTTCGTGGAGCTTGGTCCACACCGAATCGTCCGCGCCCTCGGGATCCCAGACCAGCATGCTCGTGTACAGCAGCGCCGCCTTTTGGCGAGGCGTGAAGCGGTCCGAGGTCTCGAAGGTCAGAAGGTCGGCGTAGTCATCTTCGACGAGACCCTGGTCCCTCCCACGGAGGGAGCGCTGCGAGCCTCAGTATTCGCACTCGATCGTCTTCGACACGTACACGCGGCAGAGCTCCTTGAGGGAGTGCTCGACGACCCCCTCACGAAAGATGCGCTGCCATGCGTGCGAGAACGCTTTCGCGACGGCCGGCACGTGAGAGCGGATCGCCTGCGTCTCGGGACGCGGCGTGCCGTAGCGGCGCGCGAGGTCCATGTACTCGCGCAGTTCGGGATCAGCGAATTCGGTCACAAAGCTGATGCGGGCCACGGACCCATTGTGCCTTTCAGGATGTAGAGCCCGCCACGCACGCGATCGGTGACGAAGATCATGCCGTCACGATCGACGAGCACGTCGTTGAACTGGATCACCGGCTGGCCGGCCGGCGGCTCGGGGACGAGCGACGCGATCTCGCGCGGCGCACGCGGTTCGGCGGTGTCGTAGACACGCAGGCCGGCATTGAAATAGGTCACGAAGACGATGCGGTCGCTCTGGAACGTCCCGGGCCGGTTCTCGTGGAGGTTGTGCGGGCCGAAACGCAGCCCGCGCGAGCAGTAGTCGCCCCTCGGCACGGGAAAGCGCGACACCTCGCGGGGATGCCGCTCGTCGGACACGTCGACCAGATGCACGTTCTTCGGCGCGCCCTCGCAGTTCGGCTCGATCGCTTCGTCGGTGACCGCAAGCAGCTTTCGGTCCCCGAGGGGGAGCGCGGTATGCGTGTGTGAGTGGCCGGCCTCGTGCCATGCGAGCGACGAGAGGAGATCGAGGGACCCGTCCTCGCGGACCGCGTACACGACGACGCCCCGGTCAAAGTACCCGCCGTACGCGCGGTCGCCATGAACGATCACGTGATGCGCGCCGACGTCGTTGTCCTCGGGTAGCCTCTCGCGATCGCGCTCCGCCTGACCGGGCCACCACCAGCGCGACGCCAGCGCCGGTCTCGTCGGGTCGACCAGGTCGACGACGATGAGAAAGCGGTTGCGGATGCCGTTCTCGCGCGCCGATGCGTACGCGTATCTGCCGCCCGCCCACCAGATGCGATGCACGCCGAGCCCGTCGACCGCGAGGAAACCGATGCGCTTCGGCTCGGCTGGCTTCGAGACGTCATAGACGATGATGCCGCTGCTCTCTGGAATCCCGATGCGATACGGATACTGCTCGTGGTTCGCGAGCAGCAGGTTGCCCGCGAGCTGCACCTTGTGCGAGTGCGTTCCGCCCGGCACCGGGATCTGTCGCAGGACGCGCGGGCGGCCGAGGTCGGAGACGTCGACGATGCTCGTGCCGACGCCGAAGTCGCCCATGTGCCCTACGTAGAGCACGTCGCCGTTCCGCATGATCTGCATGCCATCGCCTTTGCCGCCGAGATCGGTGTGGCCGACGAGCTCGAGGCCGCGTGCCTCCAGGGCCCGGGGGAGGGGAGTCACGCCCGCATTGTGGCGCGGTTTGACGATGCCCACGCATGGCTCTAGCCTCTGGCTGCTTTACCGCAAACGTTTTCCGCAGGGAGGTTTGGACTACGGCCGCACGACACTCGATCCTGGATGTCGCTCGCCTCGCGGGCGTGCACCCCTCGACCGTTTCGCGCGCGCTGCATCGCGCCGATCTGCCCGTGCGTGAGGAGACGCGTCGCAAGGTGCTGGCGGCGGTGGAGCGCCTCGAGTATCGACCGTCGGCGATCGCGCGCGGACTTCGGCTCCAGCGGACCAACACGCTCGGCATGCTCGTGCCGGACATCACCAATCCGTTCTTTCCGCCGATCATCCGCGGAGCCGAGGAGGCCGCGCGCGAACGTGGCTACGAGCTGGTGCTGTGCAACACCGACGACGCGCCGGAGCGCGAGACCGCATCGCTTCGCGTCCTGCGCGAGCGTCAGGCAGACGGTCTGCTCATCGCGACGAGCCGTATGGCCGACGCGACGGTCGCAGCGCTTCGCCGGGAGCGCTTTCCATTCGTCCTGGTGAATCGAGGATCTCGCGTTTCGGCGGACCTTTCGGTGGAGGTCGACAACGAGCGCGCCGCAGAGGCCGTCATCGCGCATCTCGCGAGTCTCGGTCACCGGCGCATCGCGCATATCGCTGGACCGCTGAGCACGACCACCGGAGCGGAGCGTGCCGCGGGCTACCGCGCAGCCATGAAGGCGCGCGGCCTGCCGGTCGACGCCTCGCTGCTTGAAGAGGCCGACGCGTATGCCGAGCCGTCGGGCTACGCCGCCGCGACGCTACTGCTGCGCGCGTCGCCGACCGCGATCTTCGCGGCGAACGACCTGCTCGTCCTCGGCGCGCTTCGCGCCGCGCGCAAGGCCGGGCTGCGGGTTCCGGCGGAGATCTCGCTCGTCGGGGTGAACGACATCCCGTTGATCAGCCTCATCGATCCGCCGCTCACGACCGTTCGCGTGCCGCAGCGGGAGATGGGGGAGATCGCGGCCGGGATGCTCATAGCGGTCTTGGAGAACCAACCGATCGCGCGGCATCACGTCCTCCTCGACACGACGCTCGTCGTTCGCGGCTCGACGGCCACGCCCGCGGCGGTTGGACGGAGGATCGCGTGAGCGCGAACGGCACCCGCCTCTCCGTCGAAGGCGCGACGAAGACCTTCGCCTCCGGGAACCTGACGGTCTTCGAGGGGCTCGACCTCGCGGTGCGAGAGGGCGAGGCCGTGTGCATCCTCGGACCGTCGGGTTGCGGGAAGACGACGCTGCTCCGATGCATGCACGGTCTGGCGGAGCTGAGCGGCGGACAGATCGTCATCGATGGGGCTGCCGTGAGGTCGCCGCGACGGAACGTTGCCATGGTCTTCCAGCACTTCGGCCTGATGCCGTGGAAGCGCGTGCGCGAGAACGTCTCGTACGGGCTCGAGCTGGCGGGCGTGCCGAAAGCGACGATCGCCGAGCGCGTGGAGCGTTACATCGACCTCGTCGGCCTCCGCGGCTTTGAGGAGGCCTACCCCTATGCGCTCTCCGGCGGCATGCAGCAGCGTGTGGGCCTGGCTCGTGCGCTCGCGGTCGAGCCCGAGGTGCTGCTCATGGACGAGCCGTTCGGTTCGCTGGACGCGCTGACGCGCGAAGTGCTGCAGGACGAGCTACTCCGCATATACCAGGCACGGCCGAGGACGATGGTCTTCATCACGCATTCGATCGAGGAGGCGATCGCGCTCGGCGATCGCGTCGTCGTGCTCTCGGCGCGACCGGCGCGGGTGCGCGAGATTCTGGTCGTCGACATCCCGCGCCCGCGGACCGTCGCGTCCGTGATCGCGGATCGCCGCTTCGTCGAGCTTCGGGACCGCTGCTGGCGACTGCTGCGAAAGGAGGCGGCTTGAACGTGAAGGCCGCCGCACAGGCGGGGACCCCGGCGCGGCCCGGCGGCCGCTCGCTTCCCGGTGGCTCGGACCTCGCGGTTCGAGTTGCCTCGGTCATCGTGGTACTCGTCACCTGGGAGTTCTTCGGGCCCTCGCTGAACCCGGCGATCCTCAAGCCACCCAGCGCGATCCTCGCCGCGTTCCCGGTCCTGATCGAGAACGGCGAGCTCCAGCTCGCGCTCGGGCAGAGCCTCCGCGTGTACGCAGGTGGAATGACCATTGCGCTCTTGGCCGGGCTCGCCCTCGGTATCGCCTCCGGCCGCTCGCGCGTCATCTACAACGTCATCGACCCGTGGGTCAGCGCTCTCTATTCGATCCCGTCCGTTGCCCTCATCCCGGTCGTCGGCCTCGCACTCGGGTATTCGGGTGACCTGCCGCGGATCGCGACGGTCGCGCTGTTCGGTATCTTCCCGATCCTCATCAACACGCAACAAGGCGTCCGCAATGTGGACCCCGGCTTGCTGGAGGTGGCCCGCGCATTCTCGTCCAGCGAGCGGCGCCTTTGGAAGGATGTCGTGGTCCCTGCCGCGCTGCCGTTCATCCTGGCCGGAGTGCGCCTCGCGATCGGTCGCGGCCTCATCGGCATGATCGTCGCCGAGTTCCTCATCGGGCTGGCTGGCCTCGGCTATCTGATCATCGTGTATCAGAACACCTTCCGGATCGACCGCATGTTCGTGCCGGTCATCGTCGTCGCCGTCATCGGTATCGCGCTGATGGGATTCGTGCAGTTCGTCGAAGGCCGCGTCGCGCCCTGGATGCGACGCGAGCAATAAAGGTGGAGGGTCAATACATGCGCCAGCTCGCGCTCAGTCTCGTCGTCTCGTTCGTCGCGGCCGCGTGCGGCGGCACAGCTGCGCCGTCGCCATCGCCGACCGTGGCGACCACGGCGGCAGCCTCACCGACGGTCGCGAAGGCCATCTGCCCGGCAACGTCTGTCAAGATCGCGGTCCCCGTAACACCGCCGAACGTTGTCCACCTGCCGCCGTACGTGGCGCAGGAGCTCGGCTATTTCAAGGACGAGAACCTCACCGTCGAGCTCGTGCGGTTCGAGGGTGGCGTCGGCGCGCTCAAGGCCATGGTGGCGGGCGGCGTGAACCTCGCTGGCACCTCGACGGAGCCCGTCGTCAACGCCATCTCCCAGGGCGTTGAGGTGAAGGTCATTGGCTCCTACGCCCCGAACATCAGCCAAGTCTTCGCCGTGCGCGGCGACATCATCAAGACGTCCGCAGATCTCAAGGGCAAGCGGATCGGCATCCAGGAGTCGGGTGCGTTCGCCGATGCGCTCTCGCGCGCCTACCTCAAGAAGGTCGGCATCGACCTGAAGGACGTGCAGTTCGTACGGACGACGACCGCGGGGCGCGTCGAAGAGCTCCGCAACCCGGCGGGCAGTGTCGACACCGCGATCCTCCACGTCGACCAGGTCCTCACCCTGAAGAAGACCGCTCCGAACGTCGCCCCGCTCGCGAACATGTGGGAGGTCCTGGGCGACTATCAGTACTCGGTCTACGCAGTGCCATCGAAAGAGGCCGCGACCCCGACCACGGAATGCATGCTCCGCGCGATCATGCGGGCGAACCGTGCCATGTACGACACGTCGCTGCGGTCTCGCATTCTGGACATGGCCGTCCGCGAGACGAAGCAGGATCGCGACGTCGTCGAGGCGGCGTACAAAACGCTGGAGGCCGGGAAGGCATGGCCGCAGAACGAGATGGTGGTGAAGAAGAACATCGAGGGAACCGTGCTGAGCCTGCTCGACAACAAACAGATCGACAAGACGGTCGCGTATGACCAGATCGTCGACCTCACCGTCGCCAACCGCATCGTCCTTCAGCTTGGCAAGAAGGACTTCCCGTACTAGAGCGATGAAGCTCGTCGACCTGACCCAGCCGTGGGGCGATCGGATGCCGACCTGGCCGCAGTTCGAGGCGATCCAGGTGACGGACATCACGACGCACCATCGCGACGGCAAGAGCACCGTGCTGGTGCGCACGAATATGCATACCGGCACGCACATCGACGCGCCGATCCACTATTGGCCGACGGGCAAGCATCTGGGCGAGATCCCGATCGGTGATCTCTACGGAACGGGCTTGGTGATCGATCTGCGACCGATCACCAAGCCGTGGTCCTACTACTCGCTCAAGGACCTTCTCTCGTGCGTCCCGAAGGGGGAGCAGATCCGCGAGGGCGATGTCGTCATCCTCTACACCGGGTGGGATCGATACAACTGGACCAAGCCGACGCGCGACGATGTCGCGTACTTCGATCGGCACCCGGGTCCGCAACCCGAGGTATGCGACTACCTCGTCGACAAGAAGATCCGCTGGTTCGGTGGTGACCTTGCGTCCATGGATCACTCACTGCACGTTCGCGTTCGGTATTTCCGTCCGGATCTCGTGAAGGAATACGAGGCGCAGACGGGCAAGCCCATCGAAGAGACCCTGCCCATGAAGGACTTCGAGCACGTCCACTACCACATGGCGAAGGCGAACATCCCGATGCTCGAGAACCTCGGTGGCGAACTGGCCGAGGTGGCCGGCAAGCGCGTCGACATCGGCGCATTCCCGTGGCGCTGGGTCGGCGGCGAAGGCTGCATCTGCCGCGTCGTGGCATTCCAGCCATGAGCGCTGTCGGAACGGCGAGCGCCGCGAAGACCGCGACGATGCAGGCGCTCGTGCTCACCGCGCCCCACGAGTTCGAGATCAAGAGCGACGTGCCGATCCCGCGCCCGGGACCGAACGAGGTGCTCGCGCGCGTGCGCGCGATCGCGATCTGCGGCACCGATGCAGAGATCATCGAGGGCACCTTCAAGGGCCGCTGGCCCCGCGCGTATCCGTTCATCCCTGGACACGAGTGGTCGGGTGAGGTCGTCGAGGCGGGCGACGTCGCAACGGCGTACGGATTCGCGCCGGGGACGCGCGTCGCGGGTACGAGCCACTCCGGTTGTGGCTACTGCCGGATGTGCCGCACCGGCCGCTACAACCTGTGCTTCAACTACGGCCGTGAGGATCTCGGTCACCGTCAGTACGGGCACTACACGCAGGGCGCCTACGCGACGTACGTGGTCCACACGATCAAGAGCGTCTTCAAGATCCCCGACTCGATGCCACTCGATGTCGCCGCGCTGTGCGACACGGCGTCGATCGCCCTGCACTCGGTGAAGCGGCCCCGGATCGATCCGGGCGACATCTACGTCGCGGTGGGCTCGGGCGGAATGGGACTCCTCACCGCGATGTGCGCACGCGCGCTCGGCGCCGCGCGCTGCATCGTCGTTGGCGGCGGGAAGCGGCTCGAGCGCGCGAGGGAGCTCGGCTTCGAGACGGTCGACTATCACGACGGCGATCCCGTCGCGCGGGTGCGCGAGCTGACCGGCGGCATCGGCGCGGACGTCGCTGCGGACTCCGCCGGAACGAAGGACTCCGTCGGGCAGGCCATTCGGATGGTCCGCAAGGGCGGGCGGGTCGCGTTCACGGGTATCCCGAAGGAGCCGTCCTCGATCGATTTCCAGAAGATCGTGCTGGAAGAGATCGACCTCTACGGAGTTCGCGCGAACCGCAACACCATGGAGGAGGTCATCCCGCTCATCGCGGACGGACGCATCCCCGCCGAGAGGCTCATCACACATCACTTCCCGCTCCGGGACTTCCGCGAGGCGCTGCGTACGTTCAACGAACGCATCGACGGCGCGCTCAAGGTGATCGTCGAGCCATGAGCCTGCCACCACGCATGCGCGCGGTCATCTTCGAGCGACCCGGTGAGTTTGTCGTCGGCGACGTCGCCACGCCTCGGCCCGGGCGCGGCGAGGCGTTGGTCAGGGTCCGCTCGTCGATGGTGTGCGCGTCGGACCAGAAGATCCTCGCGGGCAAGTTTCCCGCGACGCGCTTCCCGCACGTTCCGGGGCATGAGTTCAGCGGCGAGGTCGTCGCGACCGGCGAGGACGCGACGGTCGCGCCGGGAACGCGTGTCGGGATCGAGGTGCATGTCGGATGCGGGACGTGTGATCGCTGCCGCGAGGGCATGTACACCTTGTGCCTAAACTACGGGAAGCGCGAGACCGGCCACGCGCACGTGGGCTTCACCATCGGTGGCGGGTTGGCCGAGTACGCCGCCGTCCCCGTCGCGGCGCTGCACGTGCTGCCCGGCGGCGTGTCCTTCGATGACGGCGCCTGGACCGACAACCTTGGCATCGCGCTGTGGGCGCTCGAGCGAGGCCGTCTTGCCGCCGGCGAACGCGTCGTCGTCTTCGGGCCAGGCGCGATCGGCCTGTGCGTCGTGCAGCTCGCGCGCGCGCTCGGCGCCGGGAGCGTTCTCCTGGTCGGCCGCGGCGAGCGGCTCGCGCGCGTGCGCGATCTGGTCGACTCGGTCGTCGACGTGTCCGAAGTCGAACGCCTGAAGGGCAGCGCGGATCTCGTCGTCGAGTTCGCCGGGACCGCCGACGCGGCACGGGCGGCCATCCTCACCGCACGCCGCGGCGGCCGCGTCGTCCTCGGCGGTTCGACGGGGGTCGGCACCGAGCTCTCGGGCGTCGATCTTTCGACGATCGTGCGCGGCAACATCGACGTGCTCGGGTCCCTCGCGAATCCCAAGGGGGTATCGGGCCGTGCGCTCACGCTCCTCGCACGTGGGCAGGTGAACGTGAAACGTCTCGTCACGCACTACTTCCCGCTCGAGCGCTTCGGCGATGCGTGGACGACGTTCGGCGACCGCAAGGACGGCGCGATCCGCGTGATGCTGCATCCGGTGGAGGGGAGCTGAATGGACAAGGCCACCGCGCTCGATCTGTACCGCGTGATGCGGCGCATCCGCGACTTCGAGGAGCGCGCCACGGTGCTGTTCGGCGAGGGCAAGCTCTGGGGCACGATCCACTCGTACGCCGGCGAGGAGGGCATCGCCGCCGGCGTGTGCGCACATCTGCGGGATGACGACTGGATCACCTCGACCCACCGCGGTCACGGGCACTGCATCGCGAAGCGTGCCGACCTCGGTCGCATGTACGCGGAGCTCCTGGGGCGGGAGACCGGGTACTGCCGCGGTCGTGGTTGTTCGATGCACATCG